>Ga0187862_10002091_pt1 | contig 20604 bp, 18 predicted proteins | sample June2016WEW_10_1_FD_133003 | JGI IMG/M metagenome (GOLD analysis project Ga0187862, IMG submission 133003) | Peatland microbial communities from SPRUCE experiment site at the Marcell Experimental Forest, Minnesota, USA - June2016WEW_10_150 | ecosystem: Environmental > Terrestrial > Soil >...
CGGCTACGGACGCGCCATCATGGTCGACCACGGACACGGCATCACCACCCGCTACGGCCATCTTTCCAGCTTCGCCGTCACCGCCGGACAATACATCCACCGCGGCGACACCATCGGTTACGTAGGCTCCAGCGGACGCTCCACCGGCCCGCATCTCCACTACGAAGTCCGCATCAACGACGCCCCGGTAAACCCCTACAAGTACCTGCGGCTGACCGTGGCACGCGTCGGCGGGTTTGCCGCCGGCTCGTAAGGCGCAGCGATTCATTCCATTCCAAATCCTTAAAGAAATTTCGTTCTGAGCGAAGGTGGGTACCGACTCCGGGAGAACTCTGGACAGCGCTCCGCTTGTCCGAAGACCTCTCACTGCCATTCACCTGACACAAATAAGTAAATACTCTATGATTTGTTCATGGACGATCTTGGAATTACGGACCTGCTGGAACGCTGGGGATTGAAAGGCCCGAGCCTGTTTTTTGTTGCGCTCGGGATTTCAGCCATTATTCTGATTGCGTCCTATCTCCTTGCTACTCGGCATCTCAATCCGAGAAAGAGAAAGCCATGAACATCCGCTTCCATGACACGCACTTGCCGTTTGGAGGATCGCAATGAAGACAATCTCAAGGCGGTTCCTGCTTTCGGCGGTTGCGAAGCGAATTGTCAAAATCCTGCCGGCGGTTTGCCTGGCGACGAGCATGGCATGGGCGGCGGAAAGCCCTTTCATCGGCGAGTGGAAGCTCGACTCATCGAAGAGCAGAATGCCCGACGAGATGAAGGTTCAGAGCAAGGGCGGCAACAAGTACGCCTTCGATTTTGGCGGGGGCGCCGAGACGATCGTGGTGGATGGGAGCGACCAACCGGGCGGCTACGGCGGGACCCTCCTGTCGGTGAAGGCTGAAGCGCCCGACACCTGGATCGTTGAGCGCAAGAAGAAAGACGGCGGGTTGTTGATCAAGGCGACGTGGAAGCTCTCGAAGGACGGCAATACGCTCACCGACTATTTCCGCGAGTTCGCGCCCGACGGTTCGACGATCAGCATGGATTACGTCTACCAGCGCACCGGTGGAGGATCGGGCTTCGCGGCAGACTGGCAGAGCATCAAGGAGACGATGAACTCGCCCTTTTTGATGCAGGTGAAGGAGTTCCAGGGCGACGGCCTATCCTTCATCACGCCCTTGGAATATAAAACGAAAAACGTGAAGTTCGACGGCAAGGACTATCCCAACGAGGGGCCGGCCGCGGGCCGAGGCGCTTCCTCGATCCAGCGGGTGGACGAGCGCAATCTCGTGATGACCGACAAGGCCGACGGGAAGGTGACGGATACCGAGGAGATTGGGCTCTCAGACGATCTGAACACCCTGACGATCACGGTGCACGTTGCCGGCAGCGACAAGCCGAATGTTAAAGTGTTCGAGCGCAAGTAGCCGGGTGCCCCACTCATTCGCGCACTTTGCGAATGAGTGGGATCCCCTACCCTTTCGCCTTCTTCACTTCCTCGATCAGCGGCGGCACGATATCAAACAAATTTCCGACCACGGCAATGTCCGCAATCTCAAAAATCGGCGCATCGGAATCTTTGTTGATGGCCACAATGCTCCGCGAACCCTTCATGCCGACAAGATGCTGAATCGCGCCCGAGATTCCGAGCGCCAGATACAGCTTCGGAGCAACCGTCTGTCCCGACGATCCGACCTGGCGGTCCATCGTCAGCCATCCGTTATCGCAGATCGGACGCGACGCCGCCAGCTCACCGCCCAGCGCATCCGCCAACTGCTTCGCTAGTACGATATTTTTCTCCTCCTTGATGCCGCGCCCCACCGACACAATAATCTCAGCCTGCGTCAGATCGACCGCCTGTTTGGCTTCCTTGAAGACTTCCTGCGGCTTGTTCCGCACCACGCCATCCGGAATATCGACACTAACCGTTTCAACCGGCGCCGCCGCTGCGCCCGCTTCGACTTTATCGGCGCGGAACGAACCGTTCTGAAAGGTGACAAAGCAGGGCCCCGAGCCTGCAAAACTCACGTCGGCCACGAACTTTCCCTGAAACATTTGCCGCGTGAACAGAAGCTTTCCGCCCTCGTACTTATAGCCGATCACGTCACTGATCGCCGTGGTTTGCAGGACCGTCGCCAGCTTCGGCACAAAATCGCGCACCTGGTAGGTATGCGGCATCAACACCAATTTCGCCGGATGCTTCCCCAGGAATTCCTGCAATGCATGCACGAACGCATCGGGAGTGTAGGGCTCGAGTCTGGGCGACGCGACGGCATAAACTTTGGCAACCTTCTTCTCCGCTATCTCGCCGGCGATGGCAGCTACGCCCGACCCGAGTACCGCAGCTTCCAGCGTCCATCCCGTCTGAGCGGCGATCGCCTGCCCGGCGGTAATCGTCTCCCATGAGACACGGTTCAGTTTCCCTTCGCGCTGTTCAACGACAACAAGAATAGTTTCAGCCATAGTCACTTCTCAGTAGAGACGCGGCTTGCCGCGTCTCGCTCTCCTGTGCAGCGCCTCAAATTACGCGTAATTCGTTCTTTAGTTTCTCCACCAGCTTCTTCGCCACTTCCGCCGGAGGCCCTTCCAGAAATTCTGTATTCTTCGATTTCTGGGGCAGGTATAGCTTTTCGATCTTCTGCAAATTTCCGCCCACCGCCGACTGCACTTCGGCCATCGTGACCTTACGCATGGGTTTGTTCTTAGCCTGCTTGATGCCGATCAGCGTCGCATAACGCAGCTTGTTAATTCCCGACTGGATGGTCAGCACCGCCGGCAAAGGCATGTCGACATACTGGAAGAATCCGGCTTCCAATTCCCGCTTCACGCGAATGCCGACGTCATTTTTTTCAATCTGCATGATGATGGTGGCGTGCGGCAAGCCAAGAATCTGCGCCAGAATCACTCCCGTCTGCGCATAGCCGCAATCGTCCGACTGCAGGCCCGTGAAGATCAGGTCGAATTTTTCGTCTTTGATGGCCGCCGCGATGGCTCGCGCCGTGTTGTAGGCATCGAGCCCGACAAAAGCATCGTCCTCCAGATGGATTGCCCGGTCCGCGCCTTTCGCCAGCGCCTCGCGCAACACCTGCAACGCCCGCGCCGGGCCGGCTGTGATGACCACCACCTCGCCAGTGTGTTTTTCCTTCTGCCGCAACGCCGTTTCGAGCGCAAATGCGTCCGGCTCATTCACTTCGTAGGAAACATCCTCGCGGATCCACGTCCCCGCATCATTCAGCTTCAGCGCAGCGTCTTTCTGCGGTACCTGCTTCATGCAAACCAGAATCTTCACGGATTGACTCCCTTGCAGCGTCCATCTGCTACAGGCCAAACTGGTAAGTATAAACGAGGGGATGGAACTGAGACATTCCGGTGTCTGTGGCGCACCGGAACTCCGTGTCTGGGGCCATGTCTAGCCCGGAGCAGCGTTTTGGAGGGGTACACCGCCGTAACCTTGACCGCGCCCTTCTCGCTTGCCATGCTTACGGTTGTGAAGAAGCCTCAGAAGAACAAGAGTCCGCGCGCCCCGCGGATCCGCGTCCCCAACAGTGAGCGCGCTGTATTTAGCATCGACGGAGTCCGCTTCGTGGGTGTGCTTCAACGGCTTTCTCTCACGGGAGGTTCCGCCGTCCTCTCCAAAGGTCCGATTCCCCGAGGAAGCATGGGTGAAATCGCTTTAAGTACGGTTTTCGGCAAAGTCAGCGCTCATATCGAATTCCTTCAGACCGGCGCCGATGGTGTCGCGCTCGCCCAGGCCTTCCGTTTCCTGGCTATGGACGATGCCAGTTCCAGACGCTTCGCTGCCGCCGCAAAACAGATGGAAGAAGAGGGATTCAGCGACGCTCAGCCTGCAAAAGCATCCCCGCTTTCCGTCCCAGCGGGCGAAGCGCTAGGTATGCTTCTCCACAGCGTCCGCCGCCTCGCTGCCACCCTCGTCGCCAACCGCTCCTCCACCAAGGACTAAGGTCCGCGAAGCCCTACTGCAGAAACGCGACGCTCTGCACACCCGTAATCTCAAAGCGCTTTCGGCAGCGCATATTCTTGCACATCATCATGTCGTCGCGCCGCAGCATGTAAGACTGCGCTTTGGCGAATTTCGCCCGATCGCGATCGTCCGCCCGTGGCGGCAAACTCTTCTTCTTCATCCGCACCAGCCACTGGATCTCATACTCCGCCGATTCATGGCAATGCGGACAGCTTAAATTTGCCGGCTTCTTATCGGATTTCTCATCAAAGAACTCGCGCTCATCCATAAATATCAGGGCCTCGGACCTATAACACGGGGTGCCCCACTCATCCGCGCCTTTTGCGAATGAGTGGGGACTCCATTCCACTTTCAGATTATTGCACTTTTGCGAATTGAATGTGCGAAGATGCGAGGATTACGATCATGCCGCGCAAGCGCAAGAAAAAGACCTTCTCCGCCGCTAAAGTCGTTCGCGAAATGGCCCGCGAACGCGTGGGCAGCCCGAAACCGTCCCAACTCGTCGTTGCCAAGAAGACTAAGCCGGAGCGGCACAAGCCCACCCTGGGCGAGCTGCTCACGGACGACTGACCACCCGAATGTTAGGTTCTCACTGGAACGTAGCGGTGACACCGGCGCCACCCACGGGGATCGTAACCGTACACGTATTTCCCGAAAAAGACGTACAACCGGTCCAGCCGAACAAACTGTGATTCACCGCAGGCGTGGCCGTAAGCCCGACCGACGCCCCTACGGGGAACTCTGAAATACACGCTGTCGGGCAACTAATGCCGCCCGTCAAACTCGTCACGGTGCCGGGGCCGACAACCTGCACGCCCAACGTGGCTTCCGTACCCCCTCCCGGGCAGGTCGGATCGGCCGGATTATTCACGGTCACGGTCGCATAACCAATCACGATGTTCGAAGCACCGCCGGTGCCTTCTGGCATAGTGGCCGAGACATTCGCGCCACCGCAGCCTGCTCCCGTCGTAGTCACCAGCCCAGCTTTTATCGAAACTACGTTATCGTCAACTGCCCAGGTCGCTTGACCGGTTACGTCCTTCGTCGCCGGAGGATGGATGTACGTGCCGATCGCGCTGAACTGCCCTTGCGCTCCAGCAGTCGCCGTCAGAAAAGTAAAACCAGCCGGATTAACCTGGAGGGTCACCAGCTTCTGGTCGTGTCCGCAACTCGGCAGGCTCAACGCCGCTCCCACCGCCACCAGCGTTCCCATGGCGAGCCCAATATAACTCCGCTTCATACCACCGCTCCTAAAGGCAGGGTTTTAGCCCGCACCCGCTCGTCAGATCATAATCGTCAGATCATGCTCGTCAAACCAAGCTCTCAAATCAAGGAAAGATAAAAGCTAGCGGAAGCACGCTCAAAAAGCAAGAAATGGAGTGTTGGGTCCCGGCTCTTGGCCGTCAGTTTGGGGTTTGACTCTAGTGCCCGCTGTCAGTGTTATTCAGAACCAAGGGGCTATTCAGAACCACCGGTCTCCGATGACGCTGAGAGAGCATGCGCTTCATGTCGGCGAAAGTGATCCTGAACGATCAGGCCAGGCTCGAGTTCGGCGGGCGAAGCAAAACCGTTACGGGCCCTGCGTCACCTGCAGAGGGTGCGGGGTTTGGAGTCTCTGGCGAAGGATGGCGTTCCGCTTGGGGATTTCAGCAACGGCATCGGCATGGATCATGTAGCCGCCGTGGGGCAGCGTGTTGCCAAAGGGAATCTTAGGGCTCGTAGCCCCGGCCTTAAGCGGGAAATGCTCGTAACCGATGGCCGTCGCTCGCCCGTTGTCGGCGACGGCGACGATGATGATGGTCAGGTCGAAGGTGTCTCTGGATTCATTGGCGACCTGCAACGCGCCGTCAATCCGGTTGTCGTGAACCTTGGGAAGTTCAAGCCATTCCAGCAACAGAGACGTAGAGACCACAACCTGGAGCTCTTTGTTAATGCTGTGCGCGGGTTGGCCGGAGTCTTCGACTTTCAAGGTCAGGGCGGAAGAGCCCCGTTTGCTGGGGCGTCCCGCCAGGAGGCCTTCCGGGCTGAGCGTGATTCCTTCCGGAAGATCGCCGCTGGCCACGCTCCACACGTAGGGCGGAACGCCGCCGGTGGCATGGAGAAGAATGTGGAATTCCACGCCTGCGTCGAGTGGGGGCAGCGCTTGTTCCACCACGGCGAGCGGGGGAGCCTGCGCGGCCAGCAGACTGCAGAAACAAAGCACGATCGCAACCAGCCGAATGATCATGGCGAAATTCATTGCAGTTCGTTTGATTTTACGCTGGCCACAGCGTAAAAGAACTGCAATATGTCCTATCGTCTGTCCCACGCTGTGGTTGCCTTCTTCCTCGTCTGCTCGCTTGTCTGGTTGACGGCCGCGGACGCTCTGGCGCAGGCTCCATCCTCTTCCAACAAGAAAACCGCGAATTCCGATGAGGCCGCGATCTTCGAACGAATCCTGAATCGCGTCCATTTTGAAAACGACGGAACCGAAGTGAGCGAGACTGAGGCCGTGGTTCGGATTCAGAGCCAGGCGGGCGTGGAAGAATTCGGCCAGATGGTTTTCGGATACTCGTCGGCGACCGAGAAGTTGGAAGTCGAATATGTCCGCGTGCGCAAACGGGATGGGCAGGTGGTGGTGACGCCGGAGTCGACGGCGCAGGATTTCGCTCCCGATGTGCTGAAAGAAGCTCCGATGTACAGCGACTACCGGCAGCGCCATATTTCCGTGGCGGCGCTGCAACCTGGCGACACGCTGGAATACCGCACCGTCACGCGGGTTCTCACCCCGCTAGCCGCGGGAAACTTCTGGTATGAATACACATTTCCCAAGGGCGTGGTGGTCAACGAAGATCGGCTCGAGATTGACATCCCGAAATCGCGCGAGGTGAAGCTCAAGACGCCGAAACGAAAGCCGGAGATTCAAGACAACGGAGACCGGCGCGTTTACACCTGGGTGGTGAAGGACATCCAGCCGGAACGCGACAAAGATAAGGATAGAGACAAGAAAGATGAGGCCGACGACGAGACCGGTCCCGATGTGCAGCTGACCACTTTCACCGACTGGGAACAGGTGGCGCACTGGTACGCAAAGCTGCAAGGCGAGCGCATGACGGTGGACGACGGCGTGCGGAAAAAGGCCTTTGAGCTCACCAAGGAAGCGGACACGCCCACCGAGAAAGCGCGACGTCTGTACGATTTCGTGGCGCGGAATGTGCGATACGTGAGCATCTCGCTCGGAGTCGGCCGCTATCAGCCGCACTCAGCTTCCGACGTTCTGCAGAATGGCTACGGCGACTGCAAAGACAAGCACACGTTGTTCTCCGCGCTGCTGCGGGCGGAGGGAATTCAAAGTTATCCGGTGCTGATCGACAGTTCGCGCCAACTGGATGTGGACGTTCCTTCGCCGGCGCAGTTCGATCACGTGATCACCGCGGCACGACTGGGCACGGGAAAGGAGCTGACCTGGCTCGATACGACTCCTGAAGTCACGCCCTTTGGCCTGATTCTTTATCAGTTGCGAAACAAACTGGCCGTTCTGGCATCGGATGACAGAGAGGGAGGCTTGGAGCGGACGCCGGCAGATTCTCCCATCAAGACCTTCATGCGCTTCACGCTCGACGGCAAGTTTAGCGAGTTCGGCGCACTCGATGCGACGCTTGAGGTGACTGCCCAGGGAGATCGCGATTGGCCGCTGCGCGCAAGTTTTCGGCGATTTTCGCAGGCGCAATGGAAAGACTTTGTCAAAGCCCTCTCTGCGAGTTGGGGCTTGCCGGGCGACGTCGATGACGTTCAGCTCGATCCTATCGAGGACACGAGCAAGCCTTTCCATCTGAAGTATCACCTGCATCAGGACCAGTATTTTGTGGTGCCTTCGGCCAGCGTGAATTTTCGTCCGATTCCGCCGCTGGGGATGCCGGCGATTCGCGCGTCGGAAAAGAACACAGACCCCCTGAACATCGGCCCCGCCGGTGAAATGGACTACCGCGTCCGCTTGCAGTTTCCCTCCAACTACACGGTGCGCACTCCGACCCCAGTGAAAATGTCGCGAGATTACGGCGACTATTCATCGACCTATTCGCTGAGCGTTTCCGGGAACAAGGGGATGCTGGAAGGCGAGCGCAAGCTGAACGTAAAGACAAATCAGCTCGCGGCGGCGCGGCGCGCGGACTACGAATCGTTTCGCAATGCCACGCAGAGCGACCAAGACCAGCTGCTGTCCTGCACTATCCTGACGCCGTCGGGGCAAGGGGCGCAGACGGCTTCGAAAATGGAAGGCACTCCCGCGGAGCTGCACAAAGCGGGAGTAAAAGCGCTGCAAAGCAAGGATTATCAGACGGCGATCGACCTGCTGAAACGCGCGGCGGATGCGGATGCCAGTATAAAAGACGGCTGGTATGACCTGGGACTGGCCTACGCTGGAGCCAACCATCATGCGGAGGCGATCGCGGCGTTCCGCAAGCAGATCGAACTCGATCCGAATCACCAGCACGCGAACAGCGACCTGGCGATGGAGTTGCAGCAAACCGGAAAGACCGACGAGGCGATTGCGGCTTATCGCAAGCAGTTGGAGATGACTCCGTACGAGAAAACCACGCTAAAGAATCTCGGCTTGCTGCTGGCGCAGTTGGGACGCGACGCCGATGCGCGAACGGAACTGGAAGCGGCCGTCGTAATTCCTCCGGATGATCCGGAAACGAAGATGGCGCTGGCCCAGGTGTATGCGCGATTGGGAGAGAAATCTCAAGCGCAAGAATTGATGAAGGGGCTGACAGGCAGCGCGGGTGGGGATTCCGGTCAGGATATTTTCGCGGAGGCACTGAAGAATAATATCGATCCGACCCAGACCGAGAACGACGCGCAGCAGGTTCTTTACGACATTGGAGGACAGTTCGACTCGGGCGAGTTCGATCGGCTGGGGCCGTCGGCGTTTTCGTCGATGCGGCTCGTAGCGCTGTCATGGGCGCGAATCGGATGGGCGAAATTTCAGCGTGGTGAAAATCTGGCGGCCATGCAGTTTCTCAACTCGGCGTGGCTGTTGAGCCAGTCCGGCACGGTCGCAAACCGGCTGGGCCAGGTGCTCGAAAAGCAAGGGCAGCCGGAGAAGGCGCGTCACATATATGCGCTGGCCGTGGCGGCGGGCGGAAGCGCTAATTCTAATGACGTGCCGGATTCGCGCGCGCGCCTGACAAAACTGGCGGGCGATCCGGGCGTTGCCGACAAAAGCGCGGCAGAGAAGGATCTCGCGCAGGCTCAGGTGGAGCTGGTGCAGGCTCGCACGGTGAAGCTCGGGCCGATTTCAAGCAAGCCCGTTTCGGCGCGGTTCAATCTTGTGTTCGACAGCTCGCCGCGTCCGGAGCGCGCCGAATTTGTTGACGGTGACGAAACCCTTCGCTCAGCGGGTGACCAACTACGCGAGAAGGATTTCCCCGTTAGATTTCCGGATGTGTCGTCCGTGAAAATTGTTCGACGCGGAGTCGTAAGTTGCGGTGGCTCGGGATGCAGCATTGAACTGCTGCCGATCGAGCCGGAAGCAGCTTCGGGGACGCCGACGCCCAAGCGCTAACATACTACAGACCTCAACATCTGGCGAGCAGGTCGGTCCTTAATTTAAAAAACGTTCCGGAACCCCCAGAACAGGAAACCCGCCAGCATCATCGAAGCCGGCAGCGTCAGCACCCATGCCATAGCCAGGTTGCGCACCGTGGACCATTGAAGGCCGGAATGGTTCGCGGCCGTGGTTCCCGCAATTCCCGACGACAGCACGTGCGTCGTACTCACGGGCAAACCGAACCAATCCGCGGCCCCAATGGTGAACATGGCCGTAATTTCCGCCGCCGCTCCCTGTCCGTAGGTAAGGTGTTCCTTGCCAATCTTCTCTCCGACCGTAACCACGATGCGCTTCCATCCGATCATCGTGCCCAGTCCGAGAGCCATGGCAACCGCAACTTTCACCCATCCTGGGATAAAACGCGTCGCCGCGTCCACGTGCTTCTTGTAGTTGTCCAAGCCTTCCCAATCAGACGCGCTCATCGCCGGCTGATGGCTCTTCTTCATCAGTCGTAGCGCTTCGCTGGCGACATACATATCGTTGCGGAAGTTGCGCACCCGGTCATTCGGAATCTTTGCCATCTCTCCGAACAGCGCCGTCTCGTTGCCGATGCCGCTCACCAGCTGGCGCAACGCCAGCATCTCGTTCGGAGTAAAAGTCTTGGTGCGAATGTAATCGGTTACCTCTTCCCGATCATCGCCGATGACCGCGTCGGGGCTGACATACTTGGAAAGTATTCCGGCCGCCTGTTGCGAAACGGCAATAAAGTCATCCGACTGCTTGTGCGTGATCGCGTGGTTCAAAGCGTAGGCGGTGGGCACCGTGCCGACGAGGATCAACATGATGAGCCCCATGCCCTTTTGCCCGTCGTTCGACCCATGCGCGAAACTCACTCCCGTGCACGTCAGCAATAGCAGCGACCGAATCCAGAACGGCGGCGGCTCTGTCCCTACCGGAGCCTCATACAGCGCGCGGTTCTTGACCACGGCCTTCATCAAAAACAACAGGAGAAACGCACAGACGAATCCCACCAGCGGCGACAACAGCAGCGACTTCCCAATGTTCGTAGCTTGCCCCCAGTCCACGCCGCTGGTGCCCGTTTTCGGCGACATCAGCTGATTGGCAATACCCACGCCAATAATCGAACCGATCAAGGTGTGCGAACTCGAAGCCGGCAAGCCGAAATACCACGTCCCCAGATTCCAGATAATGGCCGCGACCAGCAAGGCGAAAACCATCGCGAACCCGGCTTTGCTCCCCACCTGCAGAATCAGTTCGACCGGCAGCAGAGAGATGATTCCAAAAGCGACCAGCCCGCTCGAAGTCAACACGCCCAGAAAATTCCAGAACCCCGACCACACCACCGCAACATGCGGTTCCAGGGAGTGCGTATAGATGACGGTAGCCACCGCGTTCGCCGTGTCGTGAAATCCGTTGACAAACTCGAACCCCAACGCCACCAGCAGTGCGATGCCCAGCAAAACGTAAGGCATGATCGATCCGCTGTGTACGGTGGAGAGGTCTGTGAGCAGGTGAAAGGCCGAGTAAATAATCCCGATAAGGAGCACCACCCCAAAGCCCAACATCCCGATCTTTCCCGGACTTCGATTGAGCTTCGCTTCCAGCGCAGGCGCAGCTGTGGCCATATTCAAGAATCTCCTCTGTTCGCAATGACCTTCAGGATTCGGTCTCCCAACAACCCCACCCCAAATGAAGCGAAACTATACGGAAGAATTGTTACGCCAATGTGAAAACGTTGCGGAATGGCCGCAAATCTGGTTTGAAGCAAGCCGCGCGCTCCGTCCCCTCGACGCATCCGCATGGACTCCGATAATCTATTGAGTCTCGTAAAGATGAGTCGAGTAAGGGAGGTCCTGCCCATGCGGGAGGCCGTCGAACGACTGTGGCCGGAGATTCAGTGGATCAGCGATGCCAAGCTGCGAGAACAGGTGACGCAGGCCTGGATCAAGGCCCTTGAGCGCAGTCCGCTGAAGCCGGATGACCTGAATCAGATTCCCTTCACCCTGCTGGTCCCGAATTGTCCGATCACCTTCATGGAGCACAAGCGCTGCGTGGTCCATATTGCGCGGGATAGCGCAAAAGCGATGACCGACTTCATGGGACGCGCGCTGCCCATCGACGCCGACGTGGTCATTGCCGGCGCGATTCTGGCGGATGTCGGCAAGTTGCTGGAGTATGAGATCGGTCCGGACGGGAAGAGCCGTCAAAGTGAGCGCGGAGAAGCCTTGCGGCATCCATTTACTGGAGTCGCGCTGGCGATGGAGTGCGGCGTGCCCGACGCCGTGTGCCACATCATCGCCGCGCACGCCGCAGAAGGCGATCTGGTAAAGCGCACAACCGAAGCGTTCATCGTGCATCACGCCGATTTCATGGCGTTTCTGCCGTTCAAGAATTCGAAGAATGTGAAGGTGAAGTAAGGTCTCGGGTCTTAGGTCTTAAGATTTAGGTTTTACTGATGGCTGACAGCTGGGAGCTGACAGCTGCTCCTAGAGGAGACGTCCTTGTCGACACCACAAACGACCACCAAAGAAACCATCACCGCGACCATGTCCCGCTGGGCGGCGGGGCTTGACTACAAACACCTCTCGCAGGATGCCGTATATCAGGCCAAACGCTTTCTGCTCGATTCGGTGGGATGCGCGCTCGGCGGATATCAGCAGCATGACGTGATCATCGCGCTCGAAGTGCTGAAAGAAATTGCCGGCCGCGGACCAGCGACCGTGATCGGCACCGGCGAGAAGATGGACGCAGTTTCGGCGTCACTGGCCAACGCGCTGATGATCCGCTGCATGGATTACAACGACATCTACTGGAAGCAGGATCCGTCGCATCCTTCCGATATTTTTCCCGCCGCGATGGCCTGTTGTGAGCGAGCCAAAAGCGACGGCAAGGAATTGATCGTTGGATTTGTCCTTGGCCACGAGTTCGAAATGCGCTTGTGCGAGGCGGCGTTCCCCGGCATCCGCGAGCGCGGCTGGCATCATGCGACGCTGACGGCGTTTGTCTCGCCGATCGTGGCGGGGCGTGCGCTGCGTTTGAGTTGGGAACAGATTCAACATGCCATCGGAATTTCCGCGTCGCGCCATTGCACCATGGGCGCGGTAACCGCGGGCAAGCTGACGATGATGAAGAACACTGTTGATCCGATGGCCACCCAGAGCGGCGTTCTGGCGGCTCTGCTGGCCGAAAAGGGCTACAGTGGCCCCGAACACGTCATCGACGGCAAAGAAGGATTGGTGCACTGCTACGGTCCAGAGTGGAAACAGAATCTGCTGACCGACGGACTCGGCCAGTCGTGGCGCATTACGCAGTGCGGGATGAAATTCTTCCCGACTGAGGCATTGACGCACGCTCCGATTTCGGCGGTGCTTGATTTGGTCAAGAGCCACGACCTGCAGCCGAATCAAGTGGAGAAGGTTCAGATCCGTTCCCTGGCGCGCGCGGCTGACATTCTTTCCGACCCAAGCAAGTACGATCCGCGCACCAAGGAGACCGCGGACCATTCGCTGCCCTACGTGATTGCAGCGGCGCTGGTCGATCGGCAGGTGACACCCGCGCAATTCGAGATGAAGAAGATCATGGACCCGACGAGTCGCGCGCAGCTGAAGAAAGTTGAAGTTGTGGCAGACCCCGAGATCGAAAAGGTTTTCCCAGCACTGCAACGCGTGATTGTGAACATCACCACCACCGACGGAAGGAAATTCTCGAAGCAGCTCGATTATCCGAAAGGTGACCCCCGAAACCCGCTGAGTGATGCGGAGATCGAAGAAAAATTCCGTGCGCTAGCCGACGGCGTCTTGTCGAAGAACGCGCAGGACAAGCTGATTGGCGCGATTTGGAATCTGGAGAAGTGCGCGTCAGTCACCAAATTGATGGCACTCATGACGTCCGATATAAAGAAAAAGAAGAAGACGGGCGCGGCCAGGAAGGCCAAGAAGAAGCGCCGCTAGCCAAGAATCACGTAGGGACGGACGCATTCGTCCGTCCAGCCAGACGAAGTCCGGCATCTGGCTGGGTAGGAGTAACTCATGGCAGATATGAAATCGACGATTGCATCGGACCTGACGGCCCGTTACACAAAACTGGCGGGCCTGGTTCGCGAGTTAGCAGCCCCGCTGAGCGACGAACAGTTTTGGGCCAAGCCCTTCGCCTTCGGCAACAGCTTCGGCCACCTCGTGCTGCATCTCACGGGCAACTTGAATTACTACATAGGAGCGCAGATTGCGGCCACGGGCTATGTGCGGGATCGTCCGCTGGAGTTCTCAGACGCGGCGCGGCCATCGAAAGCAGAAGTGTTGAAGAAATTCGACCAAGCAATTGCGATGGTCCTCGCCGCAATCAACAGCCAGTCGGCGGACGACTGGTCAAAGGAATATTCAGCGGTAGGTGCGGATGCCAAGGACCGATTTGGCATGGTTCTATCGTGCGCGACGCATCTGCATCATCACGTCGGGCAGATGATGTATCTGGGATTCGAGTTGAAGCGGAAAAGGTGAGATTTGTGTTGTGTTGTGTCGGTCGTGTGGTGGCGGGGCTCCGCCCCGCGACGGGGCAAAGCCCCGTCACCACAAAATTGGCGTCAAAAGAGGTTCTAAATGGGTCAGACCGTCGTTGAAAAAATCGCGCAGAAACACATGACCGAAGGGCCGGCGCGGCCCCTTCGCACCGGAGATTTCCTGTCGATTCGTCCGCACCGCTGCATGACCCACGACAACACATCGGCCGTGATGAGCAAGTTCAAAGGCATCGGCGCGAAGAAAGTAAAAGATCCGCAGCAGCTAACGTTCGCGCTCGATCACGACATTCAGAATCAGGATGAGACGAATCTGAAAAAGTACCGCGCCATTGAAGCGTTCGCCAAAGAACAGGGCGTGGACTTTTATCCTGCCGGATCGGGCATTGGGCACCAGATCATGGTGGAGCGCGGGTACGTGGTTCCCGGTTCGTTCGTGGTCGCATCGGATTCACACTCCAATATGTATGGCGCGTTGGGCGCGATCGGGACACCGATAGTTCGCACCGATGCAGCCGCGGTGTGGGCCACTGGCGAATTTTGGTGGCAGATTCCGCGGTCGATTCAGGTCGTGCTCGAAGGCAAGTTGCTGGACGGCGTCACCGGCAAGGACGTCATCATTACTCTGTGCGGCCTCTATAACCACGACGAGTGCCTGAATGCGGCGGTCGAGTTCACGGGTCCGGGAGTCGCGTCGCTCTCAATGGACGCGCGGCTTTCGATTTCGAATATGACGACGGAGTGGGGTCCGCTCGTGGGCTGGTTTCCGGTGGATGCGGTCACCATCCAATATTTGCGCGGCGTTCACCAGCGGCTCAAAGCGATGGGAGTACAGCGTTTTACCGAGAACGACGTTGCAGGATGGGAGAAGAATCCTCCGGCGCCGGATGTGGACGCGGTCTATGCGGCCCGGATCACGCTCGATCTCGCGCAAGTGACGCCACACGTATCGGGACCCGATACGGTGCAGACGATGCAGTCGCTGGCTGAAATTGAGAAGAACAAAGTTGCGATTCAGAAGGCCTATCTGATTTCGTGCGTAAATTCGCGGCTGGAAGATCTGGCCGCCGCGGCCAAGGTACTCAAAGGTCAGAAAGTTGCTTCGGGCGTGAAGTTCTATTTGAGCGCGGCCAGCAAGTGGGTGCAGGAAGAAGCCGAGCGACGCGGCATCTGGCAGACGCTGACGGATGCGGGCGCGCACCCGCTGCCCTCGGGTTGCGGGCCCTGCATCGGGCTGGGCGTGGGATTGCTTGAACCGGGCGAGGTCGGAATCTCGGCGACAAATCGAAACTTCAAGGGCCGCATGGGATCACGCGATGCCAAGTGCTACCTGGCGAGTCCGGAGGTGGTAGCGGCGTCGGCCGTTGCTGGCTATATTTGCGGGCCGCATGCGGCCGCGAATCGCGCGCCGCAGCGCACTTACACCGAATTGGCGCCCGCGTCCGGCGCGTCGGAGAAAGTTGAAATCCTGGCAGGCTTCCCGCAGCGCGTCCGGGGCCGACTCGTCTTCATGCCGCAGGATAACGTCAACACCGACGCGATTTACGGCAAGGACTACACCTATCGCGACGACATGACTCCGGAAATGATGGCGAAGGTGGTGATGGAGAATTACGATCCGCAGTTCGCCGCGCGCACGAATGCAGGCGACGCGATTGTCAGCCAGTTCAACTTTGGCACTGGGTCGAGCCGCGAACAGGCGGTCACGTGTCTAAAGGCAAAAGGCATACCGCTGGTGATCGCGGCCAGCTTCTCGCAGACCTATCTGCGGAATGCGTTCAATAATGGCTTCCTGTGTATCGAAGTGCCGGAATTTGTGGCTCGCGTGCGCAAGCAGTTTGCCGGGGAGATTGCGGCTAAGGAGAAGACGATTATTCCGGGGGACGAAATTGATATCGACTTTACTTCGAGCACGATCTCCTGGCGCGGCGAGAAGTTCACGTTTCCGGCGCTGGGCAGCGTGCCGCAGTCGTTGGTGATTGCTGGTGGAGTCGAGAATCTAGTGGCCAAGCGGCTGGGCGTTTGAAGAATTAACCGCAGAGATCTTAGAGTGCGCGGAGGAGCGATTGGCAAGATTCACGTTGATCCTCAAATGTCGTGGAAAGACCTACATTTGCCAAGAAACAGCGACGTCGCCCCAAGCGGCGCTTAGGAAACTAGCGCGACGCACTGACGCGAAAACGAAACTTTTCCGTGAGTTGGCTGACAGGAAGGCGGCCGCGATTGGAGAATTAGCAAACTGTTGGTTTTCTCACACGTCAGAGCGCGGAAAATCAGCGCTGATTATTATCGTAAAAACAGCTGAATAACGAGCTTTTGTCTCTGCGCCTCTGCGGTGATTTTGGTTCTAAGGAGCCCTAATGGCGAAATACACAATCATCACCATGCCGGGAGACGGCATCGGAAACCAGGTTCTGCCGGAGTCGTTGCGGGTTTTGAACGCGGTCGGCTTTGACGCCGAGTACATTCATGCCGATATCGGATGGGACTGCTGGTGCGCGCACGGCAATGCGTTGCCCGACCGGACAATCGAGTTACTAACCAAGCATAAGTTGGGATTGTTTGGCGCGATCACATCGAAGCCAAACAAGGCTGCACAAGCCGAGCTGAAGCCCGAGTTACAGGGTAAGGGGTACGTTTATTACTCGCCGATCGTGACCATGCGGCAGAGGTTCAATCTCGATATCTGCATGCGGCCGTGCGTCGGATTCACCGGCAATCCGTTGAATTACATTCGAAAGAACACCCACGGCGGCTTCGACGAGCCGCACATCGACACCGCCGTTTTCCGGCAGGGTACAGAGGGCATGTACGCCGGCGTAGAGTGGACGAATCCTCCCGAGATCGTGCGCGCCGCGCTGAACAGCCATCCCCGGTTCAAAGCCTTTGCCAACGTGCCCGGACCGGAGATCGCGGTGAGTTGTCGCATCATCACTCGCAAGGCGGCCGAGCGCATCGTGACCGCGGCCTTCCAGTATGCGCAGCGGCGCGGGTTCAAGGGCGTCACGATTTGCGAGAAGCCGAATGTGGTGCGCGAGACTTCGGGCATGATGGAAGAAGTGGCGAAAGAGGTTGCGAAGAATTATGCGGGTATTGCTCTGTGGTCGACGAACATTGACGCGCAACTGATGTGGCTGAATAAGAATCCGGAGGAGTACAACGTGATCGTCTCCTCGAATCTGTTCGGCGACATTCTTTCCGACGCGTTCGCGGGACTGGTAGGCGGACTGGGATTCGCGGCCTCCGGCAACATTGGGGATGACGTGGCGGTATTTGAACCGACGCACGGGTCCGCGCCGAAGTATGCCGAACTGAATCCGCCCATCGTGAATCCGATTGCGATGATTCTTTCGGCGGCGATGATGCTCGATCATATTGGTGAAGATCAGAAGGCAAATCGCATCCGCACCGCGATTGCGGATGTGGTGCGTGAAGGGAAAGTCCGGACTTACGATATGATGCGTTTTACGGGTGGCCCGAAAGCGATCAGTCAGGGTGCGGCTTCGACAGTGCAGATGACGGATGCAATTTTGGCGAAAGTGCGATAACCACGGGAAATGACAGAGGAGCACCGAATCACAAAAGCCCGAAGTTCTTGTCCTGATTTGAGGAAATTATGAGCAGCGTTGTCGAAACTACTTCCCCGCGTGCTACCGAGGCAGGCCATTGGGGCACAGAAGTGCGCTCGGACGTGCACGTCGCCTTTGAGGCACGTGACAGCGGAGGCATCGAAATCTCGCTGGAATCGCGCGTTGCGCCCTTTTACGGCTCGGCGATCATGGAGCAGACGCGAGATGTCCTCGCCGAACTGGGAGTGAAGCACGCGCGGGTTGCGATTCACGATGAAGGCGCGCTGTCCTTTGTGATCGCGGCTCGCATCGAGGCTGCGGCCAGGCGCGCGGGGATCGCGCTCGGCAAACGCTCGCTGCCGGAGCAGCATCCGCTGTCGCCGCCGTCGCCAAGGGACCGGCTGCGTCGATCGCGTCTGTATCTGCCGGGCTCTGAACCTAAGTATTACATCAACGCCTCATTGCATGGGCCGGACGCCGTGATTCTCGATTTGGAGGATTCGGTGCATCGCGGAGAGAAAGATGCTGCCCGCATCCTGGTGCGAAACACTCTGCGGGCGGTCGATTTCGGGTCGTGCGAACGCATGGTGCGAATTAATCAATTGCCGCTGGGGCTCGAAGATCTGGCGGAAGTGGTGGGCGAAAGCCCGGACCTGATTTTGATTCCCAAGGTCGAAGAGTCCGAGCAGGTGCGGGAAGTGGATCGCATGGTCGGCGAGATCAAGGCGCGCCACGGAATCATCCGGCCGATCTGGATCATGCCGATTCTGGAATCCGCGCTCGGCGTCGAAAACGCATTCGCTGTCGCGACGGCAACCGAGAATGTGGCGGCGCTGACGATTGGGCTCGAGGATTACACCGCCGATCTGGGCGTGGTGAAGACCACGGAAGGGCGCGAGTCGCAATATGCGCGGTCGCGCGTGGTGAATGCGGCGCGCGCCGCGGGAGTGCAGGCGATTGATTCGGTGTTCAGCGACGTCGCCGACATGGATGGTTTGCGGCGTTGGGCAGAAGCCTCGCGGGCGGCGGGATTCGAAGGCATGGGATGCATCCATCCCGGACAGATTCGCGTGATCCACGAAGCGTTTCAACCGAGCGCAGTCGAAATCGAAAAAGCACGAAAAGTGGTGGCCGCTTTCGAGGAAGCGCAGAGCAAGGGATTGGCCGTGGTCAGTCTGGGATCGAAGATGATCGATCCTCCGGTGGTGCAGCGGGCGCTGAAACTGGTGGAGCGGGCGAAGGCGATGGGAGTGATCTCGTGAGCGCGAATGTGAAAGAAAAAGCGAATGCGAATGAGAGAGTCGAGCTGGCGCATAACGCCGCCGGCCGGGCCGTGCCGACGATGGTGAACGGCAAGCCGCAGATTCCGTTTCTGGGCGCGGGCAAATATCAGCCGCGCGGGCGGAAGGCGGCGCCAGCCATCTGCTCAAATAAAGATTATCCCGATAGTGGTGACAAGCGCGTGCCCGATCTGGAAACCGCGCTGCGCAAGTGCGGACTGCGCGACGGAATGGTGATCTCGAACCATCATCATCTGCGCGACGGCGATAAAGTAGCGCTCATGGCGCTGGAAGCGGCGGCCAAGATCGGCGTCAAAGACCTGATGTGGTTCCCGAGCGCGTCGTTCCCTTCCCAGCAGAGTGCCATCGACCTGATGAAAAAAGGCGTGATCCATCACATCGAAGGCTCCATGAACGGCCCGTTGGGCGACTACTGCACACAGGGCAAGATGAAAGGCATGGGCGTGCTGCGTTCGCACGGCGGCCGCTACCAGGCGATCCAGGATGGAGAAGTTCACATTGATGTCGCGGTGATTGCCGCGCCCACCGCCGATTTTTTCGGCAATGCGGATGGCTCACATGGCAAGTCAGCATGCGGATCGCTCGGTTTTGCGCTGGCCGATTCCACGTACGCCGATCGCGTGATCGTGGTTACCGACAATCTTGTGCCATTTCCTTGTGTGCCCTGGCAGATTCAGGGCAACAACGTGGACTTTGTGGTGGAAGTGGAATCGATTGGCGATCCGGCGAAGATTGTTTCCGGCACCACGCAGATTACGCGCTCGCCCGACCGGCTGCGGATCGCGGAACTCGTGGCGCAGTTTCTGCGGGCAACGGGAATCATGAAGAACGGATTTTCGTTTCAGGCGGGAGCAGGCGGGATCGCGCTGGCATTCGTCGAATATCTAAAACAGATGATGAAACAGGATGGAGTCAAAGCGCGCTTCGTTCGCGGTGGGTCCACGAAATACCTGGTCGAGTTGCTGCAGGAAGGGCTGACAGATTACATCCTCGATGGACAGACGTTTGATCTCGATGGCGTGAAGTCGATCGCGAATGATCCGCGGCACGTGGCCACTTCGCCGTTCACCTCGTACAACTATCACGGCAAAGGAAATTTCGCGTCGCTGGTCGACGCCGTAGTATTGGGCGCGACCGAAGTCGACGTGAACTTCAACGCCAACGTGGTGACGCATTCCGATGGCCGGTTGCTGCACGGCATTGGGGGATGGCAGAACTGCCTGTTCGCCGGTTGCACGATTCTGGCGCTGCCTTCATTCCGCGATCGCATTCCCGTGGTCGTCGACGAAGTCACGACCATGACCGGACCGGGCGAGATGATCGACGTGGTCGTGACCGAGCGCGGAATCGCAATCAATCCGCGGCGCACCGACCTGCTCCATGCAGTCATGGGATCGAAGTTGCCGGTCCGTCCCATTCAGGACATCAAGGCGGAAGTCGAAAGAATTTGCAGCAAGCCGGCGCGGCCAAAGCTGGGCGATCGTCCATGCGCGGTGGTGAAGTGGGTGGATGGCACAGTGCTGGATACGGTTTGGCAGGTTAGCTGACGTAAGTTGTTGTCTGTACGGCACGGCGTCCGCAGCTTGCGGATACACTCAGATTCGAGCAGGCTCCGGGGAGGGCACAACTTCACAGCTTGCGGAAAAATGCCTTGTAGAGACGGGGATTGCCCCGTCTTGGGTCACTTAGAA
>Ga0187862_10002092_pt1 | contig 20603 bp, 18 predicted proteins | sample June2016WEW_10_1_FD_133003 | JGI IMG/M metagenome (GOLD analysis project Ga0187862, IMG submission 133003) | Peatland microbial communities from SPRUCE experiment site at the Marcell Experimental Forest, Minnesota, USA - June2016WEW_10_150 | ecosystem: Environmental > Terrestrial > Soil >...
CTTTGAGGCGCTTCGATTGCAGCCTCAGGGCGTGAACATCGCCATAGTAATTCACGGATTCTATTGCCTCCTGATCGGGTCCCTCATTTTCAGGTCGACCTTTCTGCCTCGAATTCTGGGCGCGCTGATGGCGTTTGCCGGTTTGGCCTGGCTGACCTATCTGTCACCGCCGCTCGTAAACTATCTGTCCCCCTGCAATCTGACCTCCGGCCTCGCCGGAGAAGCATCGCTGATGCTGTGGCTCCTCGCGATGGGCGTGAACGTTCAACGAATAAGGGAGCAGGCCAGCGCAGCCTGAGTGTAGAGCCTCCGCGGCCCGGAGAGGACAAGCTGAGGCTTATCCTACATGACTCAGGGTGCGGGCGAAGAGGCCGGTGTCGATGTTGGCGCCGCTGAGGATCACGGCGGCGCGGCGGCCGGTGCGTTCCTTGAGGAGGGCGGCGAGGGAGGCGGCGCCAGCGCCTTCGGCGGCGCTGTGGGTGTCGGAGAAGAGGTGGCGCATGGCGGCCTGGATCTCGGCGTCGTCGACGGTGACGATGCGGGAGACGCCTTCGAGCATGATCTCGAGGGCGGCGGGATCGGGGACGCGGCAGGCGAGTCCATCGGCCATGGTGTTGGCCGCGGCTGTGGCGACGGGCTGGCGGGCGGCGAAGGAAAGGGCGTAGGCCGGGGCACCCGAGGCGACCACTCCGACGATCTCGGTTTGAAGGCCGAGGGCGTTGCGCGCGGCGATGGCGCCGCAGATGCCGGAGCCCATGCCGATGGGGACATAGACGGTTTCGAGCGAGGGCACAGCGCGGAAGAGCTCGAGCGCGTAGGTGGCAACGCCGGCGACCAAGGCCGGGTCGAAGGAGCGGATCAGGTGGAGGCGCTCGGCTTCGGCCACGCTGGCCAGGTACTCGTAGGCCTGCTGGAAGTCGTCGCCGTGCTCGATCAGCTCGGCGCCGAAGGCGCGCATGGCGGCGTTCTTCTCGGCGCTGTTGCCACGCGGGACGACGATGACGGCGCGCAGGCCGGCACGGGTGGCGGCGAAGGCCACGCTCTGGCCGTGATTCCCGCGGGTCGCCGCGGCCACGCCGGTGACGCCCGGCTCGCGGCGGCGGAGCTGGTCCATGTAGACGATTCCGCCGCGGACTTTGAAGGCTCCGGTGGGAGTGTGGTTCTCGTGCTTGACCCAGACCTCGGCGCCGGCGCGGGCGCACAGGAGCGGCCAGCGGACTTGGGGAGTGGGCGGCATGACGCGATAGACAAGCTCGGCCGCGGACTCCAGGGAAGCGAGGTCGGGTAGGGTCACTTCTCCTTCTTAGCACAGGGCGACAGGGCGGAGGCCCGTCGTGGACAAGCTGAAGCTTGTCCTACGAGATAGCGCGGGCGAGGGCGAAGGCGGCGCCGGCGGCGAGACCTCCGATCACGACCGTGCGGAGGCCGCCGCGGAAGGGGTGGATGCCGGTGAGGCGGCCCTTGACGTAGCCGAAGACGAAGAGGGCGATCAGGGTCACGAGCACGGAGATCCACAGGCCCTGCACCACGGTGCCGGCGGCGACGTAAGGCGAGAGCGGGATCATGCCGCCGACGATGTAGGAGACGGCGATGGTGGCGGCGCTGCGGACGGCGCGGCGGGGATCGGGCGCTTCCAGGCCTAGCTCATAGCGCATCATGAAATCGACCCAGCGCTTGGGTTCCGCGCAGACGGCGGCGACCACGGGCGCGGCCTGCTCGGGCGTGAGGCCGTAACCCTCGAAGACCTCGGCGACCTCGCGCGTCTCGATGGCGGGGACCTCGACGATTTCGCGGTATTCGCGCTCCTGCTCGGCGTGGTAGTGCTCGCTGTCGGTGCGTGCGGCGAGGTATCCGCCCAGGCCCATGGCGATGGAGCCGGCGGCGATTTCGGCGAGGCCGGCGATCAGGACCAGTTTCGTGTTTGCGGATGGGACGCCGGAGAGGCCGGCGGCGAGGGCGAAGGGGACGGTGAGGCCGTCCGACATCCCGATCACGACGTCGCGCACGGTTTCGGTGGCGGTGAAATGTTTCTCGATGTGGGGTGTAGTGGGCATGGCTCTTGACCACAGGATAGCCTGCCTCACGTGCTACGCTCGTCTTGATGCAGCTTTCCGAGGTGTTTTTGGCGCTTGGCGAGGAGACGTTCGGGCAACTGGTGCGCCAGATCTCGATCGGGAAACTCCGGACGTACCAGCTTTACGAGTCGTTCAAGACGCGCGCGCACCTGGCCAAGCTCAACACGGAGAGCCTGCGGAAGGGCGTGCCGCGGTTCTGGACACGGCTGGGCGCGGGCGAAGAGGAGTTCGCGCAGGAGCTGGCGCAGGCCGTGCTGATCGCGCACCTGGACATGATCCGCGCGGTGCTGGACGATCTGGGGATCCCGAACCAGGATGGCTTCTTCGATAAGAACGTGGACGCGACGAAGTGCCTGACCGAGGGCTGGCAGCAGCGGGTCTTCGAGAAGTTCCGCGGGACGTATCCGGAGCCGGTGCTGCGGCTGTACATTAACCACCTGGGGTGGGAGTTAGGGAAGGTGGAGACGGTTTTCTCGCCGGGGTAGGGAAGAAGCCAAGAGTGTCGGCACGAATGCCGACACGGCACGCTGAAGCGTGCGCCACGAAGGCGTCAGAAATACCCGGCGGGTTCGGGGACGGCGGCGCCATCCTTGCGCGGGTCCGAAGCTCCGTAGTTCACGCCGGCGGCGGCATCGTGCATGACGGCCTGGCCGCCTCCGACCTGGCTCGAATAGTCGCCGAGCACTTCGATCCGGTGTCCTTTGCGCGCCAGCTTTTTGCGCGTCGCCGCGGGGACGCGGCCCTCCATCACGAGATCGCAGCCGCCGAAGGTCATCTTGGTGAAGCGGGGGGATTCGAGCGCCGCCTGCAGGTTCATTGCCCGGTCCACGACGTTGGAGACGAACTGGGCGTGGGCCTGCGCCTGGTTGAGGCCGCCCATGATGCCGAAGCCGAGGTGCAGATTTCCCTTCTCCATGAAGCCGGGGATGATGGTGTGGAAGGGGCGCTTGCGGGGCGCGAGCGCGTTGGGAAGGGCGGGGTCGAGGTCGAAGAGCGCTCCGCGATTCTGGAGGTGGAAGCCCATGCCCTCGACCAGGAGGCCGGAGCCGAATCCGTTGTAGAGGCTTTGGATGAGCGAGACGATGTTGCCGTCGCGGTCGACGACGGTGAGGTAGATGGTGTCGCCGGCGGTGGGCGGCGGCGTGCCGGGCGCGACCTCACAGTGAGCATGAGCGGGGTCGATGAGCGCGGCGCGCTCGCGGGCGTATTCCTTCGAGAGCAGGCCGGCGACGGGCACTTTGGCGAAGCGCGGATCGGCGACGAACTTGCGCAGGTCCTGATAGGCGAGCTTCTGCGCCTCGATTTTGACGTGGAGCGCTTCGGGGCTTTGCGGCTCCATCTGCGGCAGAGGGAAGCGCTCCATGATGTTCAGCATTTCGAGCGTGGCGATGCCCTGGCCGTTGGGGGGCAACTCGTAAATCTTCCAGCCGCGGTAATCGGTCGAGATCGGCGTGACCCATTCGGCGGCGAATTCGGCCAGGTCTTCGGCGCGCATGGTGCCGCCGGCTTTCTCGGAAGTGGCGAGGATGGCGCGGGCGATCGGGCCGCGGCAGAAGGCGGCGGGGCCGCCGGCGGCGATGGACTGGAGAGCGGCGGCGAGCTGCGGATTGCAGAACACGTCGCCCACGGCGGGGGCGTGGCCTTTGACGAGGTACAACTGGCGGGCGTTGTCATCGGCGGCGAGCTTCTTCTCGGCGAGCTTCCAGTATTCGTGGATCAGCTCGGTGACCGGGAAGCCGGTCGAGGCGTAGTAAATGGCGGGGCGGAACAGATCGGCCCATGGAAGGCGGCCGTAGCGCTGGTGGAGCTTGGACCAGCCATCGACGCAGCCGGGCACAGTGACGGAGTCGATGCCGAGCTGGGGCATCGTGGAAAGGCCCTTGTCTTTGAGGCGCGCGATCGTGAGACCCGCGGGCGCCCAGCCGCTGGCGTTGATTCCCGTGAGCGTGCCGGTTTTGGCGTCCCAGTAAATGGCGAAGAGATCGCCGCCGATGCCGTTGCTCATGGGCTCGATCACGCCCATGACGGCGTTGGCGGCGATGGCGGCGTCAATGGCGGAGCCGCCGCGCGCCAGCACCTGGGCGCCGGCCTGGGAGGCGAGCGTCTGGCTGGTGGCCACGATGCCTTGTTGCGAAATGACCATCGACCGCGCCTGGGAGCGGTCCTGCGCGCACATCGTTAGATCCATGAGCATGAGAAGACCTGCTACGGCTATCCACCGCATGTCCGAATTCTAGCGCGGCCACGCGCTGCTGACAGGCCGGAGGCCTGTCCCACGGGCTACCATTGAGACTTGGAACCGTTCGTACCGCTGGTTCGGAATCCTCACCTGGCGACGATCCTGGCGCACTTCTGGCGCGCGGGCTTGGACGAGAGCCGGTTTCCGGTGGAGCGCAGGCTGGTTCGGACGGAGCCCGAGGTCGAGGTGCTGGTGGAGTCGCAGAGGCCGGCGGGCGAGGCGGCTGGCGAGATCGTTCTGGTGCACGGTTTGGAAGGATCGAGCCAGGCGGGCTACATGAAAGTCCTGGCGCGCCTGGCGCTCGAAGCCGGCTACGCCGCGCACCGCTTGAACCTGCGAAGCTGCGGCGGCACCGAGGGCATCTCGAAGACGGCCTACCATTCGGGGATGACGGCGGACCTGCTGGCGGTCCTGCGGCAGCTTGCGGGCGAGGGGCGCGGGCCGCTGTACGCGGTGGGCTTTTCGCTGGGCGGGAACGTGGCGCTGAAGCTGGCGGGCGAGCTGGGCGAGGGCGCGCGAGGCCTGCTGGACGGGGTCGCGGCCGTATCCACGCCCATCGACCTGGAGGAAAGCACGCGGCGGCTCGAGCAGTGGGACAACCGGATGTACGAGCGGCGTTTCCTGGGGCGGCTGAAGCGACGCATTCGCGCGCTGCACCGGCTCGGTCCCGAGCGGTTCCCCATCGAGGGCCTGGACGGCGTGCGCGGGCTGCGCGAGTTCGACGACCGGTTCACGGCGCGCTACTTCGGCTTCCGCGACGCGGCGGACTACTACTACACGCAATCGGCCTGCCGGTTTCTGGATACGATCCGCGTGCCGGCGCTGCTGGTGCAGGCGAAGGACGACCCGGTGATTCCGTTCCGCATTTTCGAGCGGCCGGAGGTGTCGGGGAATCCACAGATCAAGCTGCTGGCGGTGGAGCACGGAGGACACTTGGGGTTTCTGGCGCGGCGCGGGGCGCGGTTCTGGGCGGAGGGGGCGGTGATGGAGTGGATTCGAGCGAGGGCGGGTTGACGGCTGCTGGGAAGGGCGCGATGCGCCGAAGGGAATGCTACGCTTGTCATATGCCGCTTCGGCCAGACATCGTGGTCACGAGATCAGATTCGCCAGAGGTCCTACTCGTGGTCGAAGTGAAGAGTAGCGTTGCGGAGCAGAAGGGTAGTGAGGCCGCGTTGAAGTCGTACATGGTCCACATGAGTTGCCCTGTAGGGATGCTCGTCACTCCGGAACAAGTACGTTTCTACCGCAACCGTTACACCGACTACGCGCCTCAAACGATCGAGATGATAGGCGAGAGCCCCACCTCCGAATTGCTGGGAACGTTTCCTCGAGGGGCGGTGACTGCATCGGACTTGGAACGCTCGGTTGAGGAGTGGCTTGAAAGCCTGCGAGTCGGCGGCGACCGATCATGGCCGTCGGCCGTTCGTGAGGCGATCGAATCCAGCGTTCTCCCGGTTGTTAGCAGTGGCATCGTACGAGCGGGTGGTCCCCGCTGGCGCCGCGCCGGCTAGCAACTAATGCGCCACGTTTTTGTAGAAACAAACTGGGTGTTTGCATACGCCGCCCCGGCACATCATAAGCGGCTGGACGCCGTCGAACTCATGGCACGGGCGCGAGCGAATGAGGTGCGGATCCACCTTCCCGCGCCCTGTCTGACCGAGGCACGGCCGTCCATCATGAGAAAATGCCAACCGCGAAACGAGGCGGACGCGATTCGGCAATTCCTCTTGCGAGCAAAGGCGGAGCGAATGGTATCTCCAGACCAGGAAGGCGCCGTAAGAGAAGTGCTTGACCGTTTTGAACAACAGGTTCGCGGAGAGATCCGGGAACTCGACGATGTTCTCAAGTCAATTCGCACCGAGCCTGGACTCGAACTCTTTCCTCTCAAGGAACACATGCTCGATCGGGCGATAGACCTCGCGCAAACGGACCTTTCTTTAGGGCCATTTGACCAGGCGATTCTGGCGGCCATCCTCGGCCGTGCAGAGGAACTCCGCAGTCAGGGCGAGACCGAACTGTGCTTCTGCGTCACAGACGCCGACCTGCAACCTTGGGACAAGCGGGGCAACGCGAAACAGGTCCTGACAAGGCTGTACGACGAAGCGCTCGTCTGGGTGTATGGCGATTTCGGAATGAACGCGCCAGAACGGCCCGATGATTGGCCCGACCTAAACGCTACGGCGTAGCCACCCGTTCTGAGGATGGCCGAGGGCGGCTGGATGCGCCTGGTCATGACGCCTGGGGCCGGATCAGCGCCTGAATCTGCTCGACGGCCTGCGCCAGGCTGGTGAGCAATCGATCCGGTTGGGTGCGTTCGAAACGGGCTTTGGCCTTCTCCGTGTCGCCCGCGAACCCCCAGACTCCGATTACAAGCTTGAGATTGGGAAAGCGTTCCCGAATCAGTTTGCACATCGTCCGCGCGGGGGGAAAGGCATACGGCGGCAGTGCGCAGATGCAGACGACGTCGTCCTGTCTGCCAATCAACGCCAGTAAGTCAACGGGGGAATTGTGGCCGATCGGAAGACACAGGGCCGCGTGGCCCGCGTGCTCCAGGAGTTGCGCCAGCATAGCGGCCGTGACCTCATCGGCCCGGTCGTTGGCGGGAAGGCAGAGTATCCTGGCGTGGAGGCGCTCGTCCGGGCCCGATTCGGCCGCGGCGCCTTCGGTTTGGGACGAATGCGCCAGTTGGAACTCCGAAAACTCGGTAATCATGTCGTTGATGCTGAGAAAGAGAAACTCCTCGTGGGCCGTTTCAATCGCTCCTTTGTGGCGATCCTGCTCGACCAGGCTCAAAGCGGGTATGAGGACGGAGTCGTATAACTCCACCAGGGATTTTTCTTTCAGGAAGCGGTCCACAATAGCGTGCGCCTCCGGCTGGTCCATCGCCAGTAAGCGCTGGTAGATCTGAGCTTCCGTCCCCAGAACCACTTCGTCCCCCAGCAGGGTATGGAGAAAAGAGAGTTGAGGAACGTAGCGACCCAACACGACCACGCAAACGGTGAGAGGCGTCGAGAGGATAAGACCGGCGGGTCCCCACAGAAGAGTCCAAAAGACGGCCGCCACCAGCAGGGCCAACGAAGAGATTCCCGTGTTGGCCCCGTAAAGCCACGGCTCGAGGAAGTTGGAAACGATCAGTTCGAGGCCGGCGAACAGCAGGAACACCAGTAGCGGAGGCAGCCAACTATTAAAAGCCGCCAACGAGAGGGCGATCGGCAGCACGGCGGCAACCGTCGTGCCGACATAGGGCACGATGCGCAGGAGGGCGGCGACGACTCCCCATAGCGCGGGATTGGGCACGCCAATGAAGTACAGACCGAATCCGAACAGAACTCCAAAGCCGGCATTGACCAAAAGCTGCATCAAGAGGTATCGGCTGACGCGCTGGGCCGCGTCGTCGAGCGCTCGCGTCATGAGGTTGATCTGACCGAGACCAACCAGCCGGAAAAGACGATGTCTCAAGTCGAATCTCTTGATCAGCATGAAGACGGTGAAGATGAGGACAAGTCCCATCAGCCCCAAAGGCCGAAGAACGGGGGCCAGCTGACGGAGGTAGTCCCATCCATCCGCAGGCTGGGGCACGACCTGCACGGGGAGAGGAGGCCGGGGGCTACCGGGCGGCTGGTTCCGATTCTGCACCGGGCCCGGGTTGGAAAGCTCGCGCACAATGTCTTTCAAGCTGCTGGCCGCAAGGCCTAACGGCCCCGTGGTGGGAATGCGCAGCGCTTCCATCTTGGCGTGAATGTTCTGGCGGTAGCGGGGAAGCTCCTGGGCGACTTCAACGAGCTGAACTGCGATGATCCAGGCAACGCAGCCGGCCGCCGCCACCGTCACCAGGACGGTCACAGCGACGGACGGCACGCGGCCTATGCGCGACTTTTGCAGAAGCGCGACCACAGGGCTCAGAACGAACGTCAGAATGAGAGCGAACGCCAGGGGGACGAGGATTGCGCGGGCAAGGTACAACGCCGCGATGGTGCCAAACAGCATGACCAGCGCCCACTTGTTGGAGTCTGGGAGGTGGCGGCTTGCCGCGCCGATGGCCGATGGCACGGAAGCGCTACGCGCGTCAGCGGGGCGCCCGCGGAAGAACGGCCGGTTCCAGAAGAAGGGCATGTTAGCGGCTGAAGGGCATCTTAGCAGTATTCATCGAAGCCTGACGCCGTGTTGCGATCTCAGCGGGCGGGGGATGGCGGATGCCGGAGCTTGGATTTGGGGCGCGGGGGCGTGGGGGCGGCCTTTGCGATGGCGGCGAGGGCGATGGGGGCCATGACGCGGTAGCCGAGGCTGTTGGGGTGGAGGCCGTCGTCGGAGAGATCGGGGCGGAGGCGGCCGTCGGGGCCGGTCATGGCCGTGAAGTAATCCACGTAAAAGTAATTGCGCTGGCGGCAGAGGTTCTCTATCCATCCGTTCAGGGCGAGGATGGCCCCGGGCGGGTGGTCGGGCCGGGTCTCGCCGGCCGGGAGGACGGAGGCCAGCAGGGGTTTGATGCCGTGAGACTGCGCCAGCTCGGCGATGGCCTTGAGGTTGTTCTCGACGATGTCGAGGGGGACGCCGCGCGCGATGTCGTTGGTGCCGGCGAGCAGCAGCATGGCCGCGGGGTGGAGGGCGACGACGTCGGCCTCGACGCGGCCCAGCATCTCATCCGCGATTTGGCCGGCGATGCCGCGATTGACAAAGTCGCGGGCGGGGAAATACTCGTTCAAGCGCCACAGGTCGGTGATGGAATCGCCGAGGAACACGACGCGGGGCTGGTCCGGATGGGGCGGGCCGAGTTGGGCATTGGCGGAGGCGTAGCGGGCCAGGCTGTCGCGGTCGGGGTTGCGCAACTGGGCCTCCTTGCTTTCGATCAGGACACGGAAGTTGGCGTCGGCGCGCTCGAAGACCTGGCGCAGTTCGGTGAACTGCGCGGTTGTCTGGCCGGCGAACGCGCCCGGTTTGGGAAGGGCGTCGGCCAGGGCGAGATAGGCGCGCAGATTGCCGAGGAAGGTATAGGTCACTCCGGCATGCTGGCGGTTCAGGGAGCGCAGCGTGGTTACGGCCTGGCGCGCGTTCTCGATGATGGGAGCGCCGGCGCGGGCCAGCTCCGGCGACACCAGAGAAGTGGATTCCATCAACTCGACGGCGCGGCCATAGAGATCGAAGGCGTCCTGATTGGAGAGCGGCGCCGGTTGTTGGGCAAACAGGCAGAGGCCCGCGGCCAGGGCGGCCGGGAACAATCGCGGCGTCACGTTTTGCTCGCTTTCTCCAGTTGGAGGGTGACGGTGCCGACGTAGAAGGGCATGTGGATACGGATCTGCACCGGCAGGCGGCGGTCGTCGTCGGTGATCCAGACGAAGAGGCGCCCCTTCCTGCGGAACAGAACGTTGTTGAAGACGAACGCCTCGTAGCGGATGGTCTTGTAAGTGCCGGAGGCCAGCTTGACGGTCTCGCGCTCCTGGGCTTCCACCTTGGCGTTGACCGCCTTCTTGCCGTCGCTGACGGGGATCTCGGCCGAGCGGCCGGGATCGAGTCGCAAGCGGCGGAGAGCGTACAGAGCGCCGACGACGTCCTGGGCGCAGGGTTGGAGGTCGGTCTCGTGGGTTATGGTGACGTTTTTGACCAGGTCGCGGTCGCGGTAGGAGGCTCTGTGGCGCGCGGCGTCGAAGGTGACGCTGGTCTCGTGGCGGCGGCCGCCCTCGCTGGACCTGAGGCTCAGGCTGACGGCGCAGAGCTGGCGGTCGAGCAGCGACGCGTAGTCGTCATCGATCTTGTAGAAGCTGGAGACCATTCCGGCGGATTCCAGGTGGAGGCGGGCGGCGAAGCCGTCGCCGTCGGGGCTCCAAGTGAGGCGGGCGTTGCCGGCGTGGATGAAGCGCCACTCGGTGGTGTAGGAGAGCACCTCGCTCCCCGGCGACGGGGCAACGGCCTCCGCGGTGGGAGCGGAAGGCGGCGTAGCGGCCAGGAGCGCGAGGAACACCGCTACCGCCGGGGCAGTTGGAGAAAACTGCATGAAATTCGAGTGTCGCAGATCGGAAAAGAAGGAGGCAACCCCCGCCGGCTGAGGCCCGCACGGTCACATTAAAGCCGGAACGGACGCGGAAGCCGGAGAATCCAACAGACACAGGGGTTCTGGGTCCAGAGGGGCAGTTGTGGCCAGAGCGAGGGTTTTGGTCGTAGATGACGAGCCCGAAGTGTTGCGGCTCGTGGCGGGCGTGCTCGAGAGAGCCGAGTACGAAGTTGCGCCTGCGCCCGGACCGAAGCAGGCGCTCGAAATTATCGCGACCGCTGGCCCGTTCGATCTAGTGGTGAGCGACGTGGTGATGCCCGGAATGTGCGGGCCGGAACTGGCGAACGAGATTCGGGCCCGGTCGCCTTCATCCGCCATCATGTTCATCTCGGGCTGCGTACCGGTGGGGCAGCTTCCCAACGGCATCCCTTACCTGGGGAAGCCCTTCACCGCGCGCGACCTGTTAGGCGCGGTGGCCAGGGTTCTGGGAGCTACGGAGCTGAAGTCCGGCGCGGGCTAATGCTCCACCGCTTTGAAGGTCCCCTTGCTCTGGGCTCCCTCGATCAGCGTCGGATAGAACTGCACGAAGGTCGTATCCACCGCGCCGTTCCGCTCGTGGCAGGAGTCGCAATTCGCCGTTTTCGGAATCAGGGTTCCCTCTTTGACGCCCTTCGCGAATCCATAGAACGCCCACCCGCCGTGCGAGGCATCCTTGACGTGGACCTCCACGCCCGCAACATCCGTCTGCACGTGCCCGTCCTTGTTGATCGACACCTTGGTAGCGGAGTATCGCGATTCCAGAACCAGAACGGTCTTGTCCGGCCAGGTTCCGCTCTCGAGAAACGCCTTGTACGCCGCAGGGTTGACGAAGACGTTATCGAAAAGGGGATTCGCGGGTGAACGGTCATTGGCGTAGGTCATTGCGAACCCGGAACTCAGGAACACCCATTCGCGGTAGTCCGCCGGCAGCAGGAGCTTGCCCTCGTGGCTATAGCGCGCCGGACTCGCGGATTGCGCCATCACCGCCACTGCCAGCAACGGCGCCAGACGAACAAGCCGCTTCATTTGCATTTTGGCCACCAGCTTCCTGAGTAGTATACGCCGAACGGCTCTCGTTCGACAGGGTGAGCGAGTGGACCGCTCCCTCACGGTCGCGGTTCGGTGCTTGTGTGGCCCCTAGGGGGTCTGCCAGTCGAGGGCGTAGATTTCCTGGACGCTGATGTCGCGGTTGACGAGTGTGGAACCGCCGGGGCCGACGCCGGACCAGGTGCCGAAGCGTCTCTGCGCCCTGTTCCCGAAGTTGCCCAGGCCGGGCCGGCGCTCGATCTTGCGGTCGCTGAGGCGCACGCGTACGAAGCCGGATTCCCCGAAGGCTCCGGCGAACTGAACATACTTGCTGTCCGGGGACCAGTCGGGATAAGAAGAGGTGATAGCGACCAGGTCCTGCCATTTGTGGGCGGCGACATCGTAGAGCTCCAGCTTCTTGTAGTCGGCGGTCATGGCGAGGATGTAGCGGCCGTTGGGAGACCAGCGCGGAGAGAATAGCCCCGCGGAGCCCGGCACGGGAGCCACCTTACGGGCCGCCAGATCGACGATGTGGAGAGCGTCCTCGTGGGAGGCCCGGACCGAAAGGACATCGCCGCCGAAGACGATCGCGCGGCCGTCGGGCGACCAGCTCGGATCGAGCTCTTCACCCTCCCCGGGGAGGAGTTGCTCGGGATCGCCCCCTTCGGCGGAGACGACGTAGGTCTTCCAGGGCTGGCCGGGAGTCTGGCCGCTGAAGGCGATTTGCCTGCCGTCGGGCGACCAGCGCGGCAGGCCGCACTGCATGGGCTGAAAGCTCAACTGGCGGCGTTCGCTGCCGTCGGCCCGGGCGCGCCAGAGGGTCCTGTCCGGGTCGGCGACGTAGGCGAGCCACTGCTCGTCTCGCGAGAGGCTGAGGCCGTCAGCCGAAAGGCCGGGCACGAAGGGAACGGGCTGATGGCCGCTCCAGTCCAGGCGCAGAATCTCGGAGCGAGGCTGGGCGCCGATGAAGAACACTTTCTTGCCGTCCGGGCCGATCAAAGGCGAGTAGCAGCTCATCTGTCCGAAGGTCAACTGGACGGGCTCGGGGGAGGACTTGCGCCACCAGGTCCGTTTCTCGCGCCTGACCCAGATGCTGGCCAGGGCTTGGCGGGTGGACTGGAAGACGAAGTACGCGCCATCGGGCGTCCAGGAGCCACAACATTCCTGCGAAGGACTGTTCCAGTCGGGGAGGAGAGGACGCAGGCCGGTTCCATCGGCGGCCATCTCCCAGAACTCCGAGCGATTCGCGGCCCGGTCCACCACGGTGAAGCGGATCGTGCTCGCATCCGGAGAGAAGCGCAACCACATGGGCGCCCCACTCAGCGTGGCCAGGCGGTGCGCCTCGCTGCCGTCGCTCCTGGCCCGATACACATCGTGGCCGCTGGCAAACAGGATCTCCTGTCCGTCCGGCGACCAGGTCGCGTCCTGGGCAGTCAGCGCGCCGAGGCGGCGGGGCTGTCCGCCCGGCACGGCCACCGACCAGAGCGGGTAAACCTCGCCCACGCCGGGCGCGGCCGTGGTCATGCGGGCGGCGAAAAGAAGCTCGGTGTTCTGGGGAGAGATGCCGGCGAGGTTCCAGGCCTGGAAAGGAATTGCAATAGGGACCGGCTCGCCGCCTTCGACGGACACCTGCGTCAGAACCGGACCGAAGCCCTCCTTGAAGTAGATCCGCGAGCCGTCGGTCACAATCGGCTCGAGGTTGGTGTCGCCAAGGGAGAACTTCTGCTGGCCGTCGGCGGTGAGCTGGGTGGTTCCGACTACTTTCGGCGGCGGCAGGGCCGGCCGCAGTGCGAAAGCCAGCGCAAGGAAGACGGCCACCGCGGCGAGAGCCCAAAGCTTCCAGCGTAGGAGCGCGGCGGGCACGGCCGGCGCCGAAGCGGCGCGGTCGGTTCCGAGCTGCAAGCGCCTCAGGTCGGCGCGCATCTCGGAGGCGGTCTGGTATCGAACGCCCCGGTCCTTCTCGAGAGCCTTCGCAACAATGCGGTCGAGCTCCGGAGGCAGAGCGGGGTTCAAGCGCGCCGGCGGCAGCGGCGTTTTGTGCAGGATTCCGTCGAAGACCGCGGGCGCGGTGTTGCCGGAAAAAGGCCGCTGCCCGGTGGCCATCTCGTAGAGGACCACGCCAAAGCTGAACAGGTCGGCGCGGGCGTCTAGATCCTCGCCCAGGGCCTGTTCCGGCGACATGTAGGCCACGGTGCCCAGGGCCATGCCGGGGCTGGTGAGGAGTTCCTCGGGCTCGCTCAGAGTGGTCATCGCCGTGGCCCCGACGCCTTCGGCGACGCGCCGTCCCGCCACCAGCTTGGCCACGCCGAAATCGAGGATCTTGGCCTGCCCGTGCGCGGTCAGGAAAATGTTGGCGGGCTTGATATCGCGATGGACGATGCCCTTGGAGTGCGCGGCTTCGAGGCCGGCGGCAATCTGAATCGCCACGTCCAGCAGCTCATACGTGGAGAAGGGGCCGGCGGCGAGGCGCTGCCTCAACGTCATGCCCTCGAGCAGTTCCATGACGATGAAGGGCCGGCCGTTGTGGTCCCCGATCTCGAAGACGGTGCAGATGTTGGGATGATTGAGGGCGGCGGCGGCGCGGGCTTCGCGGCCGAAGCGCTCGAGGGCCTGGGGACTGCTGGGCCAGTTTTCGGGTAGGAACTTCAGAGCGACGCGGCGATGGAGGCTGGTGTCCTCAGCCTCGTAGACAATGCCCATTCCCCCGCCGCCGAGCTTGGCCAGGACGCGGTAGTGGGAGACGCTCTCGCCGAGCATAGTGAAGTGCCCCTATGTAGCTGATCGTAGCATGGGGTTCGCGGGAGGAAAGCGATGGCGCGAGAGATGTGCGTTGGCGAAGGGGACGCCACAATCCAAGCGGTGGTCCAGATGGGCGCTAGCAGAAGAGGGACATGATTGCTTCCCGATCGTACCCCGTCAGGAGTTGCGACCGCTCCACGATTTCAGCTATTCGCGGCATAAACTCCGGCCTGCAGCCGCGATACATGATTGCGCCCGAGCGTTCCAGCTCGCGAAAATTCTCCAGCGCCGTGCGTTCAACTTCAAAGAAGCACTGAATGTAGCTTGGCCGATCCAGAAAATCGGTACTCCTAAAGGGGATCTCGACCATCTCCTGGTTATGTGGGGCCAGGCTTAGATACTTTGTTTGCGATGAGATCGTGAATGAGAGAACGGTTCCGTCGGTTGTCTGCCCTAGTGTAGTGCGGCATGCAGATTGACGGATATTCGCGACCGCGTGGCGCGGGCTTCAGCCTGCCGTGTCGGCACTCGGGCCGACAGCTGGGCGTCGAGAAGAGTCTCGACGCGGCACGCAAGAGTGCGTGCGCCACAGGAAGCCCCTCTGGCAGCGTCCTGCATATGGGTCCTTAATTACGCCGCACTACACTAGGAGGTAGACGAACTTATTCACTCCAGGACGAAAATCGCGCCAGTAGGCTATCGTGCCAGGATCAAGCCTCAACGGGTTCCGCCGTTCCGGTGTCCTGATCTTCGATCAGGATAGACTTTACCAGATCGGCGGATGGCTCACTCTCGAAGAAGTCTTCAAACTTCATCGGCCCGTTTTGTGGGGCTTTCTTCCAGGCTGGCTCCCGGTGTGTCATCCTTTCGAGCCTCCATGCCGGGCACCCGCCAAACTTGCGGTCGATCTCCTCCAGTACGGCAATGTCGGTTCTCGAGAATGCTTTCAGGTCCGCGCCACGATAGATGCGAAATTCCCATCCCTCCAGTTTGCCGTAGGCTCGCAATGCCTCATCGTCGGCCGGCACGCGACCGGCTTCGTTCATGGCGTTTAGGCCGCGCGTCGGAATGGGCCCTTGCTCAAGGGCATAGTAGGTGTCTCCGGTTATCGGTCGTCCGTAGCGAAGCAGGTGCGTTTTGTCTGCGTAATACATCAGCTTGCAGATCTGCTTCTTTGTGAGGCCTGGCCGGCGCTCGACCAGGAATGCAACGGCACTCGCGAACTTATCTGCCCTGAAATCGAACGAGAGCATCTCAGATGCATTATATATAACTCCCTTAGCCCAAGTCAATAGAGGTCTTTTGTCTTCAATCGGTTACGGAGAATCTAGCGGAGATCTAGGAGGTCTCGCTGATGCCGCTTCACGGTTCCCACCGCGAGAACGGAGGCATACTTCTGTGGCACGCCGGGACGGGCCGGAAGCAACCGATGGCTGTTCTTCCGTGAACGTAGATTTCACACACTACCAAGCGCCTGCGCCACGCGGGCGGCGAGGGGCCGTCACGCCGGCCAAGATGGCGCGCAAGGTGCGGGGGGTTCCGGATGCGCGGGCGGCGGTGAGGGATAATCGGGGCATGGGGATGACGGAGCTGTTTCTGGGTGAACTGGAGCGGGAGGCGGCCGCGACGCGGCGGACGCTGGAGCGGGTTCCCGAGGGGCGGGGCGAGTACAAGCCGCACGAGAGATCGATGCCGCTGGGGCGGCTGGCGACGCTGGTGGCGACCATGCCGGGGTGGGTGGCGATGGTGGTGCACCAGGACGAGCTGGACCTGAGTCCGCCCGGCGGCCCGGAATACAGACCTCCGGAGCTGCGCACGACGCGGGAGCTGGTGGAGGCGCTCGATGCCGGTGTGGCGAAGGCGCGCGAGGCGCTGGCGGGGACGACCGATCGACACCTCATGACGCCGTGGAGGCTCAAGGTGGCGGGCAAGGTGGTGAGCGAGCAGCCGCGGCACGTCGTCCTTCGCGACTCCGTGTTCAATCACCTGGCGCATCACCGCGGGCAGTTGACGGTGTACCTGCGGCTGAACGAGGCGCCGGTACCGGCGATCTACGGGGCGTCGGCGGACGAAGGGTGGGTGTGACCGCGATGCGCATCGCAATCGTGTCCGATTTTCATGGCAACCTGACCGCGCTCGAGGCGGTGCTGGCGGACCTGCGGCAGACATCTCCCGACCTCGTCCTGCACGGCGGCGATCTGGCGGACGCGGGAGCGAGGCCCGCGGAGGTTGTGGACCGCGTCCGCGAGCTGGGCTGGGAAGGCGTGGCGGGCAATACGGACGAAATGCTTTTCAGGCCCGAGTTGCTGGCGGAGTTTGCGAGTCAATCGCCCGAGGTGCAGCCGCTTCTGGCCGCCATCGAGGAGATGGCCGCGGCGACGCGCGAGGCGCTGGGAGAAGAGAGACTGGCCTGGCTGCGCGGCCTGCCGCTCATTCAGATTCAGGCGCCGATGGCGCTGGTGCACGCCAGTCCCGAGAGTCTCTGGCGGGCGCCCGGGCCGGACGCGAGCGACGCCGAGCTGGAGTCGGTCTATGCGCCGCTCGGCCAGCCGATCGCGATCTATGGGCACGTCCATCACCCATACGTTCGGACCGTTTCCGGAATGATGGTCGCCAACACGGGCAGCGTGGGTCTTTCTTACGACGGCGACCGCCGTGCCGCGTACCTGTTGCTGGACGAGTTCGAGCTAAGGATCCGGCGCGTGGATTATGACGTGGCGAAGGAGCTCAAGGCTCTCTCGGCCTGCGGCCTGCCGCACGCGGAATGGGTGGCGAAGATGCTGGAGAGCGGCGAGTTCGAGATGCCGTAAGGCAGCGCCAGCGAGGCCTCACTCGGCATCCAGGCCGGCCTTGGCCAGGAGGTGGCGGAGGGACTCTTCGCCGCGGGCGCCGCTCTGGCGGCCGGCGACCCTGCCATCGCGGCCGATCAGGACGTAGGACGGAAACCCCTGGGAGCCGAGGACCTCGACGAGGTTGGTGTCTTCGGAGGCCACGACGCGGCAGCGCCGGGGGGAGCGGCGCAGGTACGCGGCGACTTTCTCCTTCGGCTCGCCGACGTCGACAGCCAGAACCATCAGGCCGCGGCCGTAATACCGGCGCTCGATGGCATCGACGGAGGGCTGCTCCTGGCGGCAGTAGGGGCACCATGTGGTCCAGAATTCGACCAGCACGACGCTGCCTTTGAGCGATTCGCTGGTGAACTGCTCGCCGCCAAGCGTCTTGGCGCGATAGCTCGGGACGTAATTGCAGGAGATGGCGGCGAGCCATGCGACCGCACAGAAGGTGGCGAGGGCGGCGCGGCGCCACGGAGACGCCTGGCTAAGGTTTGGGGAGGCTGGCATCGATGAAAGCGGCGACGTCGGTCTTCATTTTCACCAGCGACGGCGAATCCAGGTAGACCATGTGGCCGGCGGGATCGGTGACGTAGGAGATGTTCTGGCGGTACTCGGGGGTCAGATCCAAATGGTCCATGGAGTAGTTGACGGCGTAGTAAGGAGTCGCCAGGTCGTAGTAGCCTTCGATGACTAGCACCTTCAGGTAGCGGTTCTTGACTAGCGCCTGGCGCAGGGCGGCGGCGGTGTCGGCGAAGCCGTTGGCGCTGGAGCCCCAGTTCCATTCGAAGGCCGGTCCCCAGGCTTCGCGCGCCATGACGTAGTAGGGCATGTCGGTCTTATAGCCGAGCTCGCGGCGGACGTAATCGTTGAAGACGGAGTTGAAGGGCGGCTGTACGGTGGCCGTGGGGTCGTAGTAGGGAGTGTCCTCAAAGCCGGAGGGATCGGGGCCGGTGAAGCGGCCGTCGAGGCGGCCGACGCGGAGTTTGCGCTCGGCCAGGAGGCGGTGAGTGAAGCCGCGGACATCGACGCGCAGGTTGCTCTCGTCGAGGAACTCCTTGGACAAGCCGGTGTAGCGGGCCAGACGATCGATGGTGGCCTGGCGCTCGGCGGGGGTGAGCGCGTCGCCTTTGGCCAGGGCCAGCGTGTAATCCTGGGAGGCCCACTGCTCCACTTCCTTGCGCATCTTCTCCAGGTCGCCGGCGAGGTCGGGCGCGAGCTTGTGATGATACGCGGCGATCATGGCGTAAGACGGGAGGATGAGGGCGTAAGGAAGATCGTTGGTCTTGTTGAATTCCAGGGTTTCGAAGCTCAGCACGGTGGAAAGCAGCACGATCCCGTTGAACGAAATGCCGTGGTCCGCCAAGTAGCCCGATATGCCGGCCGCGCGCGTCGTGCCGTAGCTTTCGCCGAGCAGAAACAGGGGCGACGACCAACGCTCGTTGCGGGTGATGTAGAGGCGGATGAATTCGCCGAAGGATTCGATGTCGCCCTTGACGCCCCAGAACTTCTTGCCGGTGGTGGTGGAGGACGGGCGGCTGAAGCCGGTGCCGATGGCGTCCACCAGCACCAGGTCGGACTTGTCGAGGAGGGTGCTGGCGTTGTCCTCGAGGCGGTAGGGCGCGGCGGGCAGGAAGCCCTCCTTTTCGAGCACGACTTTGCGGGGGCCGAGAACGCCCATATGAAGCCAGATGGAGGCCGAGCCGGGGCCGCCGTTGAAAGCGAAAGTCAGCGGGCGCGAGCCGGGGGCGGCGCCATCGAGGGTGTAGGCGACGTAGAACATCAGGGCGTCCGCGGTGCCGGCGGCATCCTTGATGGGCAGGTGGCCCACGGTGGCGGTGTAGTGGAGGGCCCGGCCGCCAACCTGGATCTGATGATGCGTGACGACGGGCGGAACCTCGGTCATGTCGAAATGCAGATCTTTGGGCTCTTCGCCGGCGGCGCGATCCGGATGCGGAGTCGGCGCCAGGTGCGCCGTGGGGGTGGGCGTAGGGGTGCTCTGAGCGGGCGCGGCCTTTTCGTCGGGCGGTTTCTGTTGCGCGAAAGCGGCGGCTGCCAGGGCGAGGATCAGGAAGAGAGGCTTCATGGGTTCTCCACTTCAGATTATAGGGGGCGGCGATATACTGGTGGCGAGTCCAAGAAAACCATGTCTCTCACTTCCTTACGTAGTTTGGTGTGTCTGGTGGTTGCGGCGGCGGCCGCGGGGGCGCAAACAAACGATCGGGTCGAGACCATGCTCGGCAAGCTGAGCCTGGAACAGAAGATCGATCTGATCGGCGGCGTGGACGAGATGTTCATCCGCGAGATGCCGGCCATCAATCTGCCGCGGCTCAAAATGTCGGACGGGCCGATGGGGGTGCGGACGTGGGGACCGACAACGGGCTACGCTGCGGGCGTCGGCCTGGCGGCGTCGTGGGACACGGAGCTGGCCAAGCGGGTCGGGATGTCGCTGGGGCGGGATGCGCGCTCGCGCGGCGTGAGCTTCCTGCTGGGGCCGGGCGTCAACATCTACCGGACGCCCATGAACGGGCGCAACTTCGAGTACTTCGGCGAGGACCCGTGGCTGGCGGGGTGCATCGCGGCGGCTTACATACAGGGCGTGCAGAGCCAGGGGGTGATCGCCACGGTGAAGCATTACGCGGCGAACAACTCCGAGCTCGACCGGAACCACTTGAACTCGGTGGTGGATGAGCGGACGCTGCGGGAGATCTATCTGCCGGTGTTCGAAGCGGCGGTGAAGGAAGGGCACGTGGGAGCGGTGATGAACTCCTACAACCTCATCAACGGCGAGCACGCCACCGAGAACGGCTTTCTCAACCTCCAGGTCCTCAAGAAGGAGTGGGGCTTCCGCGGCATTCTGATGTCGGACTGGAGCGCCACCCACGACGGCATTCGAGCGGCCAACGGCGGGCTCGACCTGGAAATGCCGTCGGCGGAGTTCATGACCAGGGAGACGCTGATTCCCGCGGTGAAGGACGGCAGGGTGACGCTGGCGACCATCGACGACAAGGTGCGGCGCATTCTGAGGACGGCGCTCGAGTTCGGGCTGCTGGACCGCGACCAGACCGACTACAGCATTCCGCGCTACAGCCTGGACGCGCGCCAGGTGGCGCTCGAATCGGCAGAGAAGAGCATGGTGCTTCTGAAGAACGAAGGCAACCTGCTGCCGCTCGACAAGAGCCGGCTGCGCTCGATTGCAGTGATCGGGCCGGACTCGTGGCCGGCCCAGGTGTCGGGCGGAGGCAGCGCCGACGTGACGGCGTTCGCGCCGGTGAGTATCCTCGCGGGGTTGAGCGATGCCGTGGGGGGCAGCGCCCAGGTGCTTTGGAGCCAGGGCGTGAGGGAGCTGCGGGAGGTCTTCCGGTCCCGTGCCGACTTCTTTGCGGACGAGCAGGGCGCCACGCCCGGCCTGAAGGAGGAGCTATTCGCGGGCGGCAAGATCGAGGGCGCTGCGACGAGGACGGCCACGGTGCGGCGGGTCTTCAATTGGCCCGTCAACTTGTGGGGGCGGGTGCAGCCGGACCGGATCGCGGTGCGGTGGTCTGGCTATTACATCCCGGCGAAATCCGGGAAGCAGCGGTTCATCGTGGCTGGGGCGGGCAACGATGCGTACAAGCTGTACGTGGACGGAAAGGTGGCCATCGATCAGCCGCAGCGCGATGGCCAGA
>Ga0187862_10002093_pt1 | contig 20602 bp, 19 predicted proteins | sample June2016WEW_10_1_FD_133003 | JGI IMG/M metagenome (GOLD analysis project Ga0187862, IMG submission 133003) | Peatland microbial communities from SPRUCE experiment site at the Marcell Experimental Forest, Minnesota, USA - June2016WEW_10_150 | ecosystem: Environmental > Terrestrial > Soil >...
ACGGTCGGCGTCGATCACGACGACCCGCGCGGGCTCGGCCTTCGCGATCGCGAGAAAACCGTCGCGCACTCTGCGATGGAAGTCGGCGCGCTCGCCCTCGAAGCGGTCGGAGCCGCGGCCGGTGCCCTTTGCGCGCACGCGGGTGCGCTCGAGACCGGTCTCGACGGGCAGGTCCAGCACGATAGTCAGGTCGGGCGTCACGTTGTCGCTGGCGAGCCGGTTCAGTTCGCCGAGCAGTTTGAGATCGAAGCCGCGGCCGTGGCCCTGGTAGGCGGTGGTCGAATCCGAATAGCGGTCGGAAATTACGATCCCGCCGGCAGCGAGCGCGGGCCGGAGTTTTTCGCGAACGTGCTGCGCGCGATCGGCAAGGACCAGCAGCAGTTCCGCGGCTACGTCGAGCGAAACCGCGGGATCGAGAAAAATCGCGCGAATCGTTTCGCCGGCGCGCGTGCCGCCCGGCTCATGGGTGACCGTTACGCGCCGCCCGCCCTTGCGCAGCGCGTCGCCCAGGATTGCGGCCTGGGTGGTCTTGCCACTTCCTTCGACGCCTTCGAGCGTGATGAATACCCCGGCTGCCATCAGTTAGCTGGATTGGAACGTTGCGCGTCCTTATCCGCCAAGATACCAGCGCGTCAGTTGCGGCTGAAAGAGCGCGAAGACGCCGGCGGCCAGCGCCAGATACGGACCGAACGGAACTTCGGTGCGCAGAATCGAGACGTCCGCTTCCTCCGGATCGGTCACGGGGTCGCCCAGCGGAGCGGGTGAAGCGGCGCCGCCGCCGCTGAGCGCGAACGCGATTCCGCCGATCGCGCCGATCACCGAACCGAAAAACAAAGTGAAGAAAACTCCCGGCCAGCCGAGAAATCCACCGACCATCCCCAGCAGCCACACATCGCCCAGGCCCACACCCTCGCGCCCGCGCACGAGTTGGTAGAAATAGCCGGTGCCCCACAGGACGCCGCCGCCCACCGCGATTCCGATCAACGAACTCTTCCAGCCGACCTCCGGCATCATCAGCGCCGCGGCGATGAATCCAATCAGTGTCCCGGGCCAGGTAATCATGTTCGGAATTATTCGCCAGTCGTAGTCGACGATCGCGACGACCCACAACGCGGCGCATAGTACGAAGCGCGCGAACGCGTCGGGGATCGGAAAGGCGAAGTAGAGATAAAGGGCGATGATGGCGAGTCCGAATTCGGCGAGAAAATGGCGGAACGGAATCGACGCGCCGCACATCAGGCACCGCCCGCGCAATCCAATGTAGGCGAGAATCGGGATGTTCGCCCACCATGGAATCGCGCGCTCGCAACTCTCGCAAAATGAGCGCGGCGTGACGATCGAAAGATCGCGGGGGAGCCGATACGCAACCACGCAAACGAAGCTGCCGACGCTCGCGCCGAAGAGGAACGCAATTGCGGCGCCGATTCCGGTGGGCATGTCGAGTGTCATGGCGTCAGCATAACATACGCGGCGTCAACGTTGAGCGGCACAGAGATCGATCGTCAAATCGTAAGTGGCCTTGATCAGTCGCTGCATCATGAGTCCTGATACACCTTCGAGCGCCGAGGATTGACTCGAGGTCAGTGCTGGCATTTGGGACAATAGAAGCTGGCGCGCTGGCCCACGATCACATTTTTGATCGGCGTCGAGCATGTGTAGCACGGTTTCCCCTCGCGGCCGTACACTCGCAAGCGCGCGGCGAATCGCCCGGGCTGTCCGCGTGAATCGCGGTAGCTGCGAAAGGTGGTGCCGTTGCTGCCGATCGCGGCGCGCAGGATAACCGGTACGGCGGCCGCGATTTTTTCGAGCTCGATTCGCGTCACGCGGCCAGCCCGTCGCGCGGGACGCACGCCGGCGCGAAATAGAATCTCGGATGCGTAGATATTGCCGATACCGGCGACAATTCGTTGATCCATCATCAGGCTCTTGATCGCCACCGCCCGGCCGCGGGCCTTCGCGGCGAGATAGTCAGCGTTGAATTCGCGCGACAACGGCTCGGGGCCGAGACTCTTCAACTCTGCTGTGGAAGCCAGCGCGGCGCGCTGGACGAGACGGACCATGCCGAAGCGCCGCGGGTCGTTGTAAACCAGGCGCGAGGCGTCGTCGAGCGAGAATTCGAGATGGTCGTGGCGCGGATCGAAGTCGTTGGCGCAAAAGCCTTCGTGGCGATGAGTCAGACTGCCGGACATCCCGAGGTGCACCAGCATCACGTCGTCGCCGTCGAGCTCGACGATCAAATACTTGGCGCGGCGCGATAGTTTCACGATTTGCCGACCGGCAATCGCCGCGGCAAAATCCACGCTGACGCCGCGGCGCAGCCGTTTCTCGCCGATTCGAACACTCACGATCGTTCTGCCGACGGCGGTGCGAACGAGTATCCGGCGCAGCGATTCGACTTCCGGCAGTTCAGGCATCGCGGATGACGATCCTGCCGGACAATTCAACCCGCAGCGCGTGCGCGAGTCTTAGAAAATCGGGCACGCCGAGCTTCTCGGCGCGTGTGCCCGGATCGATCGCCGCGCGTTCGAGCACGCGCGCGATCCGCGGGCTGTCGATTCCAATCGCATGGCTGAGCGCGTTGCGAATCGTCTTGCGCGGCGCGGAGAACGAGGCGCGCACGGTTTCGAGCACGTCGCGTTCGTCTTCGTTTCCAGCCGCAAACGACGAGGTCGCCCGCGGCGTGAAAGCGAGAACTTCGGCGTCGATTTTGGGACGCGGATGGAAGCTGCCGGCGGCGACGCTGAAATGCAGATCGATCTTCCAGTACAGCGCGTTGAAGACGCTCAACGCGCCATAGGCCTCGTCGCCGGGCACTGCGCGAATCCGCGCGGCAACCTCGCGTTGAAACATCAGGACCATTCTCGAAATCATGCGCGCGTTGTCGCTGAGCCGGCGCAGGATGGCCGCCGCGACATTGAACGGAAGATTGCCGATTACCTTGACCGGTGAATCGGTGACGAGTGCCGCGAAATCGATCGCAAGAAAGTCGGCGTTGATCACGCGAACGTTCGCGTCACTGCTGTCTGCGAAGCGCTCCCGGAGCCGAACCGCGAGGCGCGGGTCGAGTTCCACGAGCGTCAGCGAACGTAGCGGCCGCGCCGCGATTTTCTCGGTCAGGATGCCCAGCCCGGGGCCTATCTCGACTACCGGGTCCGATTCGGACAGCTCCGCCGCGGCGACGATTCGATCGGCGACGGCGCCGCTGGTCAAGAAATTCTGGCCGCGCGATTTTGACGGCCGCACGCCGGCTCTGGCCAGTGCCGGTGCGGGACGCGACGGCGTTTCAATTCCGCCGCCGCTGCTGTTGGCCGCCTTGAGTTTGCGGCGCGCGTGAGATTTTCGTGCGATCGTCATCTGCTCCGGATTCAAAGCGCGAGATTGGCCTCCGCTTCGATGCTGAGCGGGTCGCGCTCGCCGCGGATCAGACGGTAGCTGCCCGCGAGCGCGATCATCGCCGCATTGTCGGTGCAATATTTCAGCGCGGGTGCGACCAGCCGGCGCCCATCTGCCGCCGCTGCCTCGGCCAGCCGTTCGCGCAATCTCGAATTTGCCGCGACGCCGCCGGTCAGCGCGATCGTATCCGCGCCCAACTCGCGCGCGGCGGCGATGGTCGGCTTCACCAGCATATCGACGACGGCTTCCTGAAAGCTCGCGGCGAGATCCTCGGGCCGCTCGGCGCGGCCATCCTCGCTGGCCAGAATAGTTGCGACCGCGGTCTTCACCCCGCTGAAACTGAAATCCATCGGCGCTCCCTTGACGTGGGCGCGCGGGATTCGCACGCGCTTTCGATTTCCCCGGTGCGACATCTCGTCGATTGCCCGGCCGCCCGGATAGCCCAGTCCCATCAGCTTGGCGACTTTGTCGAACGCCTCGCCGGCAGCGTCGTCGCGAGTGCATCCGATCCGGCGGTAGCGCCCGAAATCCTCGACCGCGAACAGCGCAGTGTGACCGCCGGATACGACCAGCGCCAGGTACGGCATCGCGATGCGATTTTCGAGCAGCGGAGCCAGCAGATGGCCCTCGATATGATTCACGCCAACCATCGCAACGCCGCTCGCCTGCGCCAGCCCCTTGGCGAACATCAAGCCGACCAGCAACGAGCCGACCAGGCCCGGGCCGCGCGTGACTGCGATTCCCTCGAGGTCCGCGAGCCGGCATCCCGCCGCGTCCAGCGCGCGCTCGATGACCGGCCCGATCGTGACGACGTGATTGCGCGACGCGAGTTCGGGAACGATACCGCCGTAAGCGCGATGGATGTCGTCCTGATTGGCGACCGTGCTCGAGCGAATGTCGGCGATGCCCGGGGCGGTGGTTTCGAGCACCGCGGCGGCAGCGTCGTCGCACGAAGATTCAATTCCGAGTATCAGCATCGCATTCAGTCTGCGGGAGCAGGTGGCGATGCGGGCGGCGGTGGCGCAGCCGGCGGTTCCGCGGGCGCGGGCTGATCGAGATCCGGCGCCGGCGCCGGGTTGGCATCGGCAGGCACGGACCCGGCCAGGCGCGTGACGCCGACGCGCGCAGTCAGGTTGCCCGGAGCCGCGGCGAGAGCCTTCTGATAGGCGGCGGCGGCCTCGGCGGATTTACCCGACTCCTCGAGACTGAGTCCTTCGAACGCGTAGATTTCGCCGAGCCACGCGGAATCCGATGCGAGCCCGATTTCCGCGCGCTTGAAGAAGGTCTGCGCCTGCGTATAGTCCTTGCGCGTGACGTACGCGCGCCCGAGGTAGAAGTATGCGTACGAGTTGCTCGGATCGATCGAAATCGCGTGCGCCAGCTCGCGAATCGCGTCGTCGGTGTGCCCCTGCTCGAGTTCGACGCGCTGCTGCTCGGTGATTCTCAAGGATGCGGCGCGAGCGGGAGTTGGCGCTGCATCGATCAATGGCGCCAGCGACGAGTCGCTGATTTGGGGCGTTGTCGCGATCGAACCGACGTCGATCGCCGGCGCGATATCGGTCGGCGCTGCTGCGGGAGGCTGCGCAGCGGGCGATGGATTGGGTATCGGCGCCTGGCTTTCGGCGGTCGTCGGCTCCCCAGCCGGCGCGGCGCTCCACTCGCCGGAATCGGGATTTGTGTCGGCGCCGGGAGACGGCGACTCGCCGGTAGATGGCGCCGCCGCCGGACTCGGCGCCGCAAGATCCTGCGCCGGAATCGATTCCTCTTCGAGCCTCGCGACGAGCGTTGGTTGGCGCTGCGATGCGATCGCGGGAATCGGCAGCATCGACAGAAATACTGCAAAAGCGAATGGGCCGAGTCGCATCATCGCGAACTAGTCATTGGGATCGGCAACGGGATTGGGCGCCTCATGCATCGCGTGGTCGGCCGACAGCGCCGTCGCCGCAGTATGATACGGGCAGTCCTCAGTCGGCGCCATCCCTTGCGGGTACACGCCCATCATCGTCACCGGGCAATATGGTGTCGCTTTATAACCGGTAGTTGGATCGATTTTCACCTCGACGATTCCCGGCGGAGCGGTGAAATCGAGCGCCGGGCGCGCCGCGGTCGCCGCTTTCATAAAAGCGGTCCACGCCGGCAGCGAAGCCTGTGCGCCCGTCAACCCAAGCACTTCCTTTTGATCGAATCCGGTCCAGACCACTGTCAGCAGATTGGGCGTAAAGCCTGCGAACCATGCGTCCTTGGCGTCGTTGGTGGTGCCGGTCTTGCCCGCCGCCGGCCGCGTGAAACCCATCGAGCGCGCGCCCGCGCCGGTGCCGTGATTGATCACGTTTTCGAGCATGAACTGCATCATGTACGCGAGCTGCGGCGAAATCACCTGTTCGGCGGCGAGTTCGTGACCTTCGATTACCTTGTTGTTTTCATCGACCACGGCGGTAACCGCGTAAGGTTGGATTTCCATTCCGTCGTTGGCAACTATGGCGTACGCGCGCGCGACCTGCATCGGTGAGACTTCGATTCCGCCCAGCACTATCGACGGGTAGGCCGGCAAGTCGCCAAAGCCGAGCTTCGACGCCATCGCGCGGATTCGATCCAGTCCGACGCTGTTAGCCAGCCGCGCGGTCGCGGAATTGAGCGACTCGCCGAGCGCGAACTCCAGCGTGACGTGGCCGAAGAAGCGGTCGCGATAGTTATTCGGCGTCCAGCTCATGTCGCCGTACTGCCAGGTGAAGGGCGCGTCCTCGATATAGGTAGTCGGCAGGAACTTCTCCGCTCCTCCCGACAGGGTCTCGTCGAAGGCCGCCAGGTAGGTAACCGGCTTGAAGACCGAACCGGGCTGACGTTTGGACTGAGTAACCCGATTGAACTGGCTTGAGCGGTAGTCGCGTCCACCGGCCATCGCGCGAATCCTTCCGCTCTGCGGCTCGAGCGCGACCAGGCACGACTCGAGGCGCTCCTTGGTTTCGCGGCGCGCCAGCTTGGGATGCTTGGCTTCCAGATCGGCGAGATTGTGCGCGATCGCATTCTCCGCGAGCTTTTCCATGTGCACGTCGAGCGAGGTGAAGATGCGCAAACCCTCGCCGCTGAGCACCTGCGGCGGATAACGCTCGGCCAGTTCCTTCTTGACGAAATCGACGAAGTAGGGCGCGTCGTTGCCCTCGGCATAAACTTCCCGCGGATGCAGCGGCTCGCTCACTGCCGAATCGTAAGCGGTCTTGCCGATGTACCCGTCCTCGAGCATCGCGGCCAGCACCTCGTCGCGTCGCGGCCGCGCGGCGTCGGGATGATGCAGCGGATTGAGCCGGTTGGGCGAACTGATCAAGCCGGCAATAGTAGCCATTTCGCCAATAGTCAGATCGCGCGGCTCCTTGGAGAAGTAGTACTCAGACGCTTCCCAGACGCCGTATATACCTTCCTGGCCGCGCTGGCCCAGGTAGATATCGTTAATATAGTTCTCCAGGATTTCATCCTTGGAGTATTGGCGCTCCGCGATGTACGCCATCATCGCTTCCTTGAGCTTGCGCTTGTAACTTCGCTCGCGAGTCAGGAAGAAGTTCTTCATCAACTGCTGGGTGAGCGTCGAGCCGCCCTGGCGCACGTGCCCCGAAGTAAAATCGATGTACGCGGCCTTGATGGTGCGGACCAGGTCAACGCCGTGATGCTCGTAGAAGCGATGGTCTTCGGCGGCCAGGATCGCATTGATCATCGTGGGCGGAATCTGGCTCAGGCGCACCAGCCGGCGCTGCTCCCATTCGCCTTCGAAGATGCCGCTGATGAGTTCGGGTTCCAGCTCGATCGAGAAGATCGGTTTATGGATCACGGGATCCCCCATCGACGCGATCGTATCTCCCTTAAGCGTCAGGTCGACGAATTCGCCGCCGAAGTTGCCGTACGGATACGCGAAGCTATGCAGAAAGATGTCGAGCTTGCCGCGCTTGCGATCGAAGCTGTACTCGCCGCGAGAGGCGACGTGGCCCGGATCGACGGGATGGTAATTCAGGCGCGCGAGACGCTCGAAAAAACCGAGGTCCTTCAGATCCTGGCCGGGGTAAATGAGCACCGAGTCGGAATAAATGCGCGACGGGATGTTCCATCGCTTGCCCGAAAACCGCGCGACGACTTCATTCTGGAGCTGATTGTAGTAGCTGAAGAACAGCCACAAGGTCGGCGGGACGGCGAACAGGATGAGCGCGCCCGCGCCGATCAGCGCGAACTTGAGGATTCGTTTCGGGGACATCAGGAATGCGTCCCCGGCTCAGGCCTCCGGTTTGACGGTCACGTAGATGGTGGCGTCGCCGCGCCTGACGAGCAGCAGGACTATCTTGCCCTTGGCGCTGGTCTTCAGCGCATTTTGGTACGCGTCCACGTTCTTGACGGCCGCGCGATTGACCTCGAGGATCACGTCGCGAGCGCGAAGGCCCGCCTCGTCGGCGCGGCTGCCGGGCAGGACCGACGAAATCACGACGCCGCCGGGCGAATCGAGCCCCAGTTCTTTGGCAAGATCGGGACTCAGGTCCTTGACGTGAAGGCCGAAGGGCGAGACCGCGCCGAGGTCCGGCTTTTGCGATTTTTCTTCAGACGCCACGATTTCGGGCTCGCGCGACTGCGTAATCGTCACCGGCAGATCGATCGTCTGCTTGTCGCGAATCACCTTGAGAATCCCTTTGTGCCCCAGGTCGGTGCGGCCTATAAGCAGCGGCAATTCGCGCGAGTCGCTCACCGGTTGATTGTCGAACGCGACGATTACGTCACCGCGCTTGACCCCGGCCGCTTTGGCCGGTCCGCCGTCGAGCACCTTGGCAACCAGCGCCCCGCGTGAATCCGCCAGCCCCAGCGACTCGGCCAGCTCGGGCGTCACCTTCTGGATGTACACGCCGAGCCATCCGCGCACGACTTTGCCCGAGCTCTTGAGTTGCGGCAGCTCTTCCTTGACCAGCTCGATCGGTACCGCGAAGCCGATTCCCATGCTGGCGCCGGTGTGCGTGTAGATTGCGCAATTGACCCCGACCACGTCGCCGCGCAGATCGATCAGCGGACCGCCCGAGTTGCCGGGATTTATCGACGCGTCAGTCTGGATGAAGTCCTGGTAGCTGCCCGGGATGAAGCGTCCCTTGGCGCTGACGATCCCCGCCGTCACCGAATGATCGAAGCCGAACGGATTTCCGATCGCCATCACCCATTCTCCGACCTTCAAGTCGTCGGAGTCGCCCAGCGGCGCCACCGCCAGGTCGTGCTTCGTATCGATCTTCAGCAGCGCGATGTCGCTCTTCTCGTCACGCCCGACAATCTTGGCTACGTAATTGTGGCCGTCCTGCGTGGTCACGGTAACCGTGCCCGGATTCTCGACGACGTGCTCGTTGGTCAGGATGTAGCCGTCCTTGGTGATGATGAAGCCGGAGCCAAGCGCCTTGGAGTGTGGCGAGCCGCCGAAGTCCTCGAAAGGATGCGCGTGCGGTGGCATGAGAGGGCCGTGCGGAGACTCTTCGGGCGATGACTCGCCGCCTTCGCCGGGTTCCTCGGGTTCGTCGGTCGAGATGTTCACGACGGCGGGGCTGAGCTTGGCTGCGAGATCGACAAAGTCCGGCATCGACTGGGCCTTCGCCACGTGAGCGGGGTCGGCCACCTCGGTCCAGAAGTGCGTGGGCGGCGCGGAATCCGCGGCGCGTGCCGCCGTGCCGGAGGCAATCAAAGCGAATGTCGCGGTAAAAATCGCGACGCCGGGAAAGACGATGAACTTATGCGTCATGTGTGATTAAGCGCAGACGGCCAATCAACGGCTCGGCGGTCTCGCTAATTCAACGTACTTCATTTGCAGACTGGAAAGAATCTCTTTGAGCAAGGCTTGTTCGTGGGGATCGAGATTTCCCCGCGTCTTGTCGCGCAACATTATGATGATATCGATCATCTGCTGCGCCATAACCAGGTCGCGCATCACCTGACCGCTCGCCGGGTCGGGTATTTCGCCCAGCGCCGCCAGCGCCTGCTCTGACAGGCTCCATAGAAACGCCGCGAACGTCAGCTCGGGGGGCGCTTGGTTCGAATGGCGATTCGCCGCCGGCTGTGAGGCGCCGGCTTGCGGGCTGGAGATCGACTCCGGCCCCGGTGCGTCGGGTTTGGATTTTATCTCCAGCGCTTCGACCCGCTCGGACGGCGCCTCGTCGCCTGCCTTGGCCTCGCCTTCAGCGGAGAAACGCCGGCGATCCTGAACCTTGAATCCCCGCTTGTCCTCTGATTCTTCCATCGATCGCGCCCTCAACCTTGTCCAATCTGTCCGCTGGACATCTGCTCGAGCCGGTGGATTCGCTCCTCGATCGGCGGATGCGTCGAGAACAGCCGCGACATTCCCTTTGCGCTCAGCGGATTGACGATAAACAGATGAGCCGTCGCAGGGCTGGCATCCATCGGCAGCCGCTCGTTGGCGGCCTCGAGCTTGCGCAGCGCGCTGGCCAGGTACAGCGGATTATGCGTGAGCGCGGCCCCGCTCGCATCGGCCTGGTACTCGCGCGTGCGCGAAATCGCCAGCTGAATGAGGGTCGCTGCGATCGGCGCCAGGATGCCCGCGACCAGCAGCCCCGGCAGCCCGCCTTCCTCGTTGTCGCGGCCGCCAAGGCCGAAGATCGCACCCCATCGAACCATCGTGCCGATCATCATCACGGCGCCGGCCATCGTGGCCGCGATCGAGCTGGTCAATATGTCGTGATTGGTCACGTGCGAGAGTTCATGGCCGATGACGCCCTTCAACTCCTCGCGCGTGCAGATTCGCATGATCCCGCGCGTCACGGCGACCGCGGCATGATGCACGTTGCGGCCGGTCGCAAACGCGTTGGGCGTGTCGGAATCGATAAGGTACAGCCGCGGCATCGGAATTCCGGCCGAATGCGCCAGCTCGTTGACGATCGAGTAGAGTTCCGGCGCCGAAGCCGCGTCTAGTTCCCGCGCCCCGTACGCGCGCAGCACGATCTTGTCGGAGAACCAGTAGCTGAAGAAGTTCATCACCGCGGCAATCACGAAAAAGATCACGACGCCGCGCGAGCCTCCGAGCAGCCCGCCGATTACCATCAGCAGACCCGTCATCAGACCCAGCAGCATCGTCGTCTTGAAGAAACTCATCGCGCCTTCGAGTGTATTACGTTTGACGCTGCTCCACAAATTTTCGTAGGGGTCACTCCTGCCCCCTGACGTTCGACGCCAATCCTATTCGGGAATGAAAATGGATATTCCGGTTAAAAGTTATAATTGACAAATGAAACGGAAAAAACTCACACTAGCCGGCATGCGATTAGCTGGCCTATGCTTCTTAGCTTCCGTTGTGCTCCTGCTCCCGTCAGTGGGCCGAGCACAAGAGGTTCCCGTCTTCGCGATTACCCCGGTAGAAAGCTCGATTAAGTTCGACGTAGAAGCGTCGGTGGCTATCAAGGGGACTTTCAATCAATGGAACGCCGCTCTGACACTCACATCTCCAGACGTGACAACAGCGGTTCTGGACGTCGAGATTCAGGCTGCCACTGTAGATACCGGAAGCGGCATGAAGAATAGCAAGCTGAAGAGCGCAGACTTCTTCGATGTTGTCCAGAATCCGTTGATCACTTTCAAATCAACGAAAATTGTACAGAGCGGTCCCAACACCTTTGAGGTGGATGGCGACTTTACGATACGCGGCGTTACCAGATCCGAGAAGCTGACACTCACTGTGTCCGGCAAGGGGACCGGCTCAGGCCAGATTAGCGGGACACTGTACTTCGACCGTAAGGACTACGGGATGAACAGCGGCATCCCCTTCATCAAAATCGCCAATCGCGTCGAGGTGACCGTCGCGCTCAAGGCGAATCGAGTCAGCGGGCCTCCGGTCGTCTTTAAGCAGTAGCCAGCCTGACAGAAGTACGGCCGGAACTCGAATCGATCCACAAAATTTTAGAAGACTAACCCGCGCGGCAGGGGTCACCCCTGCCCGCGCGCGACAACGGAGCGCGGCCTTAACATTGGGTGCAGGGGTCACCCCTGCTAAGGGCGGAGGCGATTTCATCGACCTCGATGGAATCGATCGGGGTGCGCCTCAAAATGACGATGTGCCCATCAGCGCCCGCGGGCATCGGACCCCATCGCGCGGGATCTGTCCGCCCGAAGATGACCACACCCGACGCGCCGGCCGCGGCCGCCAGATGCGACACGCCCGAATCGTTACCGACGAAGGCCGATGCGACGCGCGCGATCGCTGCGACCGTCGGCAAATCGAGGTGCTTGAGGACCGGGACGCCTGGCTCGCGAAAGATCGGCTCCATCGATATTTCGGCCGGACCCAGGATGACCGCGACGCTTTTTTCAGGGGCCGCGACACATAATGCATTAGCCGGAATGCTCGGCCACGTGATGCGTTTTTCAGGTGCCGTGGCGCTTGCGCGGCTCGATAGCATAGACGCGAGCGCCGCGAATTTATCCGCCGGCCAGTTCTTGCCGGGACTTCCGCTGCCGGGAAAAATCACAATCAGATTCGAGACGGCGCATTTCGATTGCGCGATCGCGCGCGAGGCTGCCGCGAGGTCGTCCGGAGTCGGTTCGAGCCATGGACCCACCGGCGAAGCGCGCTCGTCAATCTCAATTTCAGTTGCCCGCAAGTAAGCCGCTGATACGTGGCCGTCGCCGCCGGGGCGGAACGGATGAAACGAGACGTGCCCATCGGTTGCCGCCGCCAATCGCGCGCGAAAACGCTGGTCGTCCGAGGCGAAGAACGAGTAGATGCGCTCGAAGTCCGCGAAGAATCGACGCGCGTTTGAATTGGCCGGCGGTCCATCGGACTGCGCGCCCGCCTCGGTGAATAATTCGCCGACCTCGCGAGCGTCTATCGAATGGCCGCGCGCGACGACGGTTCTTCCGGCTGCGAGCCGGGCCAGTTCGATGCGCGCCATCAGCTCGACTGAGGCGCCCGGGTGGCGCCGCGAGATCGCCCCCAGCGCCGGCATCAAGCACATGAGGTCGCCAAGCGCGCCCGGAAAAATCACCAGCACGCGCCGGATCGAACGGCTGGCCTCATTCTCCGGCGTCATCGAGGAAAGCCTATCACGTTAATTGAATGCGGAACCCACCGTGGGTTCCGCACCTCCTTGGGCAGGGGTGACCCCTGCACCCAGTGAAAAGAGAAGATGCGGCCTGACGGCCTGCCAGGACTTTTTTTTGAGTCATCCTGAGCGAAGCGAAGGAACCCGGATCCGGGATTCTTCGCTTCAGCAACTTCCGCTCTAGAATGACACGGGCGGCCGCGCGGCAGGGGCTGAACTATTCAGCCTTACGCTCGAGCGCCCGCCATGCTACCAATCGCTTATGGTCAACAGCCAGGATTCTGCGCGCCCGCTCGCTGGAAAAGCCGCCCGACGACTCACCACCCGCGCCACCGACCCTTGCGCTTCCCGCAAAAATATTTTTGACGGAACAAAGCTAGCCCTAGAGCGCAGCCGTCCCGAAACCACAACCGATTGTGTATTTCCCCCCTTAATACTGGCCAGCCGTCGCCACAGTAAGTGCGACGCCAGGAACCCGCCTTGGCGAGATTCGCAACCAGCCGCATTTTTTGGATAGAATCGCCGCCATGCCTATCAGCGTCGCGCGATCGCCGCTTGAACTTATCGGCAACACGCCCGTCGTCCGGCTCAATCGCATCCCCGGCAAGAACGACGCCGAAGTATGGGCGAAGCTCGAGAATTTCAATCCCGGTGGCAGCGTCAAGGACCGAATCTGCCTGGCGATGGTCGAGGCGGCCGAGAAAGCCGGCCGGCTAAAGCCGGGCGATACGATCGTCGAGCCCACCTCCGGCAACACCGGGATCGGTCTGGCGCTGGTCGCTGCCGTGAAAGGCTACAAGCTGATTCTTACGATGCCTGACACGATGAGCGAGGAACGGCGCTCGTTGCTGGTCGCTTACGGCGCGGAGCTGGTGCTGACGCCGGACACGCGCGGGATGCACGGCGCGATCGCGAAGGCCGAGGAACTATGCCGCGATAATCCCGGCTACTTCATGCCGCAGCAATTCAGCAACGCCGCCAATCCCGACATCCACTATCGATCCACCGGGCCCGAGTTGCTCGAACAGCTCCCGCGCATCGACGCGTTCATCTCCGGCGTGGGGACGGGCGGAACGATCACCGGCGTGGGCCACTACTTGCGCGAGCATCTCGACAAAAAAGTCCTGATCGTCGCCGTCGAGCCGAAAAACTCGCCCGTGTTGTCGGGCGGCAAGCCGGGCTTTCACAAGATTCAGGGAATCGGCGCCGGCTTCGTGCCGGGCAATCTCGACACCAAAGTTTACGATGAGATAATCGCCGTCAGCGACGAGGATGCGGTCCTGTGCGCGCGCCGGCTCGCGCGCGAGGAGGGCATGCTGGTCGGCATCTCGTCGGGCGCAAGCTGCTGCGCGGCCCTCGAGATAGCCAGGCGGCTTGGCAAGGGCAACGTCGTGGCCGTGATTTTCTGCGACACCGGCGAGCGATATCTGACGACCGATCTTTTCCCGGCCGCGGGAATCTAGCAATGACTGATTCGATGGACATATCGAAAACGCTGGACGCGAAGCTTGAGCGGATGCGCGCGATATTTGCGCCGATGCGCAACCTTATCGTGGCGTTTTCCGGCGGCGTCGATTCCACCCTGGTGCTCAAGGTCGCGCACGACGTGCTTGGCGGCTCCGTGCTCGCGCTGACGACGACTTCGCCCACGATGCCCGACGAGGATCGCGACTCGGCGCTTGCGATGGCGCGCCTGATCGGCGCGCGCCACATCGTCGTCGAATCCAATGAACTCGAGATTCCGGGCTACGCGGCAAATCCGCTCGACCGATGCTACCTGTGCAAGCACAATCTGTTTACGGTTTGCGAGGCAAAGGGCGCGCAACTTGGTATCGACGAGATAGTGGACGGGCTTAACCTCGACGACCTGCACGACTATCGCCCCGGGATGCGGGCGGCCGGCGAGAAACGCGTGCGCCATCCGCTGGTCGAAGCCGAAATGACCAAGGCCGAGGTTCGCGCGCTCTCGCGCTCGATGGGGTTGCCGACCTGGGATCGTCCCGCGTCGCCGTGCCTGTCGTCGCGCTTTCCGTACGGCACCGAGATAACACCCGAGGGGCTTAAGAAAGTCGCGGCGGGCGAGAAGCTGCTTCATTCGATGGGCTTTGCGGTCGCGCGCGTGCGCTACCATGGCGAGGTCGCGCGGCTTGAGGTCGAGCAAAGCCGGATCGCGCGCATCTTCGAGCCGGAAATTCGCGAAACGATCGATCGCGAATTCAAAAAAATCGGCTTTCGATTCGTCGCGATCGATCTGAAGGGCTTTCGCTCCGGCTCGCTCAACGAAGGCCTGGTTGCCAACGGATCAAAGCCGGCGAGTCCGATGCGCCCGCCGCGCAATAGTCCTTGATCGAGCTTCGGGAAAGCTTTAAATCTTCGGCGCACGCATTTTTCAAGCCACAAGGAATCGGTGATGTTGAAGTTTGAGGAAATCGATCTCGATCGCATGGTCGAAGAAGTGCTGGCCGGAAAAGAAATCGCACGCGAGACCGCCGCGGCAATCCTCAATTGCCCCGACCATCGGCTCGCTGATTTGCTCGCCGCGACGAGCGCCGTGCGCGAGGCCGCATTCGGCCGCCGAGTGAAGATTTGCATGTTGCGCAACGCGCAAAGCGGCATCTGCGCCGAGGATTGCAGCTATTGCTCGCAATCGCGCATCTCGAAAGCCGAAATCCCCGTTTACAAAATGCAGAGCGCCGCCAAATTGATCGAGGGCGCACGAATCGCGGTCGAGAGCGGGGCGCGCCGCTACTGCATGGTCTGCAGCATGCGCGGTCCGGTGCGCCAGGATATCGAGCATCTCGGCGAGGCGTGCGATCGAATCCGCGCCGAGCTGCCGGGGCTGGAGCTGTGCCTGTCGATCGGCCTGATGAATCGCGAGCAGGCCGGCGAGCTCAAGAGCGCCGGCGCGGGATGGATAAATCACAACCTCAACACCAGCCGCCGCTTCTATCCGGAAATTTGCACGACGCACAGCTGGGACGACCGGGTCGAGACTCTTGGCAACGTGCGCGCGGCGGGATTATCGACTTGCTCGGGAGGGATAATCGGGATGGGCGAGACCGCCGATGACATTATCGATCTCGCCTACTCGACGCGGCGCCTCGCGGTCGATTCGGTGCCGCTGAATTTTCTGCATCCGATAAAGGGCACTCCGCTCGAATCCAGGCGCGCGCTCACGCCCGAGAAATGTCTCAAGGCCGCGTGCCTGTTCCGTATCCTCAATCCGCGCAGCGAGGTTCGCGCGGCGGGCGGCCGCGAACTCAACGTTGGCGCGCGCCAGGCCGAACTGTTCAGCGCGGTGAATTCGATTTTCGTCAACGGCTACCTGACCACCGCGGGATGGGACTGGTCGCGGACCCGCGAGCTGATCGAGCGGGCCGGATACGAGCCGGAGCCGGCGTAGCGCGAGGGTTAATCCGCCATCCGGGCGGCGATGATTGCCTCGACGATCGCGAGATCGGATAGCGTCGTGATCTTGATGTTCGCGGTCGAGCCTTCGACCACTTCGACGCGAACTCCCGTCCGTTCGACCAGATCCGCGTCATCGGTCGCGATGATTCCCTCGCTGACCGCGCGTCGATGCGCGGCGACCAGCACCGCGCGGCGAAATGCCTGCGGAGTTTGCGCTTGCCATAGCCCGGCCCGCGCGACGGTCGCCGCGATCGCGCCGCCCTCGACGCGCTTCAAAGTGTCGGCCACTGGTATTGCCGCGATCGCACCGCCGGCCCGCGCCGCCGCCGCCATGCACGCCTGGAAAATTGCCGGCGTCGCCAGCGGACGCGCCGCGTCGTGCACTATCACCAGCTCGCTCTCCGAACTGGTCAGTCCGAGCGCGATTCGCACCGAATCCTGACGCTCGACGCCGCCCGGCGTAATCTTGACCGGCACGCCAAGCCCGGCCGCCGCGGCTTCGGCGCGCGCCGAACTTTCGAATCCTTCGGGCACTGTTATCACCACTTCGCCAATCGAATTGACTTGTCCGACGGCGCCGAGCGAATACGACAGCATCGTGCGGCCGCCGATCTTCACAAACGCCTTGGGCACGCCCGACCCAAGCCGCACGCCGGCGCCCGCCGCCACGATGATCGCCGAGGCTGTCATTTCGCCATCGCGCGCGACGCCGGAGTACGACCGGCGTTTGCCACGAAGCTTGCGATCGTTGCGATCACCGCCGCGTCAACATGACCCGGCGTCGCGTACTCGGCCGGTCCGGGTTTGCCCGCGCCCGCGATGAACAGATGGTTGAGCCCCGGGAACGTATCGACCTGAACCTTCGGGTCGCCCTTGAGGCCGTTCTGCCAGTCGCCGATGTCCTTGTCGAGCACCTGGTAGTCGCGCGAGCCGTGCAGAATCAGGATCGGCAGGTTAAGGCTGCGTGCGATTGCGACTTCGTCGCGCGCGTCGAGGTTGTAGTAGTACGACGCGGGCGCGCCGAAGAAAATTTGCGTCGGCGGCATCTTGTGCGCCGAGATGTCGTCGGCCTGGTGCTCGGCAACCGGCAGTTGCCCCGGTGGCATTTGTGCCGAAAATCGCGCCTGCTGAATTATTGCCTGCTCCAGCTTGCGGCCCGACGGCGCTAGCATCACGATTCCCGCAATCGGCCATGCATTCTTCGCAATCTCCGGCGCCAGCATCGCGCCGAGGCTGTGCCCGACGACGACGATCCTGTCTTGCTCCACGTCGCGCCGCGCCCGCAGCAGCCCCACCGCGGCGACTCCGTCCTGGATGACTTCCTCGTCCACCGTGGTCTTCTGCGGATCGAGCTGCGGGTACGCATAGGTGCGCTTGTCGTATCGGAGTACGACAATTCCGCGCGAGCTGAGTCCCTGGGCGATGTCGGCGAATGGATGATTGGCGCCGACCGTCTCGTCGCGATCGTTGGGGCCCGATCCTTCGATCAGGACCACGGCTGGAAATGGGCCCTTGCCCTTTGGGATCGTCAGCGTGCCGGGCAACTTGTACGCGCCTACTGCCACATCCTCGAAGTGAAACCTTGCTTGGTCCGAATATGGGGGCGCGGTCGCAGGCGGCTTGAACAATATCAACTTAATCTCGCCGGTCTGCGAGGTGACCACGATTATCGAATTCGCCGTCGAGCGAGAGAACCTGAGTTGTACCCTGACCTCGTCGCCGCCCTTGGGAAGATCCCGCCGCTCGAAAATTTTCCAGCTGCGTAGCCTACCCTGGCTGGCGTACACCTGGTTCCACGACCCCTTCAGCCCCGCCGGCGACAATGCTTTCATCTTGGCGCTGAAATGACTGGTCGCCTCTTTGAAGTTGCCGTCACGAATCGCCGAGAAGAAATGATCGACAATCACGTCTTCGGCGTTAGCTTTGGCCGCGCATCGAGTAGCGGAAAAAATCGCGAGCGCAAAAGACGCAACGCCCAACACGAACATTCGCTTTGGCATATCGATGCAGATTTGCAGACTCGATGCGCACGTTCAACAAAATCGCAGGCCCCTTCCACAAAAATGAAAAGGCCGGGGGGGGAACCCCGGCCTTAGTCACACAATTGGATTGACGGCGGCGGCTAGTTCGCGAAGATCGTCTTCAGTTCTTCCATGATTTTCTCTTCGGGATGCGCCTTGGCGATCGACAATTCCTTCACGAGCAAGGATCGCGCCGTGTCGAGCATCTTGCGCTCGCCGAACGACAACTCCTTGTCGCTCTTGAGCACCAGCAGGTCGCGCAGCACCTTGGCGATTTCCAGCGGAGAACCAGTCTTAATTTTCTCCGTATATTCGCGATAACGCCGGTTCCAGGTTTGCGTATCGACCTCGACCTTGCGCTGGCGCAGGATACGGTAAATTTTTTCCACCATATCCTTTCCGATCACTCGCCGCAGTCCGACCGACTCGACGTTTTCGGTCGGGATCATGATGGTCATCTTCTCGGTGCCGAGGATCCGGAGCATGTAAAAACGTCGCTCCGTCCCGGAGATAACCCGCATCTGGATGTCTTCGATAACGGCCACCCCATGGGCGGGGTAAACCACTTTTTCACCCTTCTTGAACGGCAAATTCATCGTGATAATGGCACTCGATGGCAGGCTCTGGATTTCGGACACGGGTTGATGACCGCGCAGTTCATGGGTTCATCACTTATCCGATCAGCCTGGAATGTAAATGCATTATGACACAAATTCAGTTGATTTGTAACCCCAGTCCTAAAAAGAAACCGGAATCGGTGAGACTCGATAGAACAATGTTCGGAATTAACTGCCGAATCAGGTCAGTTCAATTGGAGTTCCATGATGATCGCGTCTTCACCGGGACCGTAGTAATGGCGCCTCAAACGCCGTTCTTCGAACTCGAACTTGCGATAAAGCTGCCGCGCAGGCAGGTTTGAACGGCGAACTTCCAGCGTAACCACGCTTGCGCCCATCGATCTCGCCTCGGCGATTGCCTCGGTTAGCAGCACGGTGCCGATCCCGAGCCGGCGCGACTCCGGATGTACCGCGATGTTGAGGACGTGGCATTCGTCGGCGATCAGCCATCGGCAGAGAAAGCCGGCAATCCTGCCGTTGTCGTCCCGCCCATGCTCGTGGCTTGCCGCCGGGATCGCCACCATGATGCGCGAGAACGGCAGCGTCAGTTCACGTTGAAAGGAGGCCATCGTCCAGGGGGCGGGGAAGGCCAGCCGCTCGATCTCGATGATACCGGGCAGGTCGCGATCTGTGGCGTCCCGAATGTGGATCGCCATCTCAACCAAACTCAACTGCAATCCCGGCGCGCCAAATCCGCCCGTCCAAGCTCGTCCGCCGGTTTAAGCGCGCGGGAATTTTTCAGGCTGCGCGCTGAAACTGCGCCGCCTCCGCCTTGAGAACGACGACCTCGAGCACCTTGTCGCGCATCCGATGCTTGAACGCGCCCACCGGCTTGCCGAACTCGATTCGGGTCGCGAAATCGGCCGGGAACGCCGACGAGACGTAGGACAATCGGCGGATCGTTTCGCCGCGCACGCTCGCGTTGACCGCAAGCACGTTGTCGCCGAGCACGATGTTGTAATCGTAGTCGGGCATCTCGTCGGGCAGATTCCACAACCCCTTGAGCGATGACGGCGGCAGCTTGCGCGGCATCTCGAGCCGCACCAGGTACGCGTTGGCATACTCGGCGACGGTGTAAACGGTCCCGTAGCGGCGATCGCGCTCGGTTTTGTCCTCATGCATGGTGCCCGCGAACCCGTCGAATCCCACCTTGCGCTCGGTTCTCCTGCCTGCGCCCAGCGCACGCGCGAGGATCGAGCCGATCGGCGCGAGCCCGAGCCCGTATAAGCATCCACGATACGTCAGCTCGCTGGCAGGCTTGGCGTGAATCACTCCCTCGCGCAACCGCCACGCGCCCTCGGCCGACGCAATCAATACGCCGAGCATGATCCATCCGCCGGTACTTTGGGAAAACAGCCCGTCGCCGAGCACCACGACCGCAAACGCAGTCAGGACTGCGGGATAAAGAATCAGATTCAGAACCAAGTTGAGCGCCGTCGAGCGGACTGTCGAAAATCCACCGCTGCTGCCGACCGCCGCTTCGAGGCGCGTCTTCACGCCGACCGGCATCGCGCCGAGAATCGGCTCCGCAAGCCGCAACACGATCTGCACCGGCGCCGGCGCTACGCGAACCGGTGAAGCGCTGACTGAAGCCAGGACGGCATTGAAATCAGCTTCGAGCTCGCCGGGGAAATGTTTCTCGCCCATTGGTCCGGGCAACGCACCGATGTCCTTCGGCAGACGCATCATCGCCAGACCAGCCGCCGCTTCCGGCGCGGCGCCAGCCGCTGCTGGTGCAGGCGCAGCCGCCGCAGGCGCCACTGCAGGTTTCGCTGTCGGCGCGGGCGCTGGCTTGGGTACTGCCGCTGCTGGCGCGACCGTTGCTGGTTTCGCAGGCTGCGCCGCTGGCGCTGGCGCTACCGGAGGAACCGCCGCTGGTGCAGGTTTGGGTGCCGATGCTTCTGCCGCGGCGGGCGCCGCCGCAGGCTTGGGCGCCTCCGCGGGCGCTGGCGTGGCCGCTGCAGCTTCCGCCGGCGCTGGTGCTGCTGGCGCGGCCGCCGGTTTGCGAAAGCGCGACGGTGCGTCGTCGGCGAACGTCTCGTCGGGATGCAACTTGCGGGCGCGCGCGAGCAGCACGCCTTCGGTCTCTACGTTGGCCGGGTCGGGG
>Ga0187862_10002101_pt1 | contig 20549 bp, 23 predicted proteins | sample June2016WEW_10_1_FD_133003 | JGI IMG/M metagenome (GOLD analysis project Ga0187862, IMG submission 133003) | Peatland microbial communities from SPRUCE experiment site at the Marcell Experimental Forest, Minnesota, USA - June2016WEW_10_150 | ecosystem: Environmental > Terrestrial > Soil >...
ACGACTTTCCGATGGTCTACGGCGAGCTTTACATTCCACAGGTCGCCGAGGGCTTGATGCTCCGCCTCGGGCGCTACATCTCGTTGCCGGACATCGAGGCGCAGCTCGCGCCCAACAACTACATGTATACGCATTCGCTGACCTACGGCTACGACAACTATACCAACGAGGGCATCCAGCTCTCGATGGCCGTCAACCCGAACCTGATGGTCCAATTTGGCGTCTCGGCTGGCACCGAAGCGCAGATATGGAATTATAACACATATCGACCCAATCTGGCCCAGACCGTGATACTGCCCAGTGGCGCGACGATTGCGAACCCGCTGTATTCCGGTGCCAAGTTCAAACTTGATCCTGGCCTGCAACCATCGTTCACCGGGTGCGTCCGTATCGAATGGAATGAGGGCAAGGACAATCTTTACCCCTGCGTGGACGCACTCAATAACGGCCAGTGGGGCTACAACAACCTGCAGTGGTACGGGTTCACCTACTATCATAAGTGGAACGATCAATGGCACATCTCCTATGAGTTATACGACATCGTTGCCTATGGCGTGCCGAACATCGCGGGCAGCAACCCGAGCCAGGCCGCGGTGGCGACCTTCCAGCAAGGCGGCACGCCGTTCTCGCCGCAGTTCCTGGAATTCAATCCGCCGAACGGGGCGAACTGTCACAACCCGAACGTGGTAAGGTGCAACACGAGCACGATCGGCACCACCTTCTACCTCGCCTATTCGCCGGACTCGATGAACAACATCACGTTGCGTCCGGAGGTTTACTACGATCCGCAGGGCTTCCGCACCGGGACGGCGGCGACCTACACGAACATCTCGCTCGGCTGGCAGCATTGGTTCTCGCCACAGGTCGAGATGCGGCCGGAGGTCGGCTATTACCGCTCGCACGGCAACAACGCCTTCAATGGTGGCACCAGAAACTACACCTGGCTGATGGCGGGCGATGTGATCTGGCACTTCTGATACCGGAACGATCAGGGCGACTTGTATCTTTACGCGTCCGTCCCCTGATCCAGCGCGTCTGACTGTTCGGCTACCCGGCTCCATCAGGATCGCCTGATGGGGCCGGCTCATTCCACTGAAGCGCAAGGAGTTAAAACGATGTCCAACTCGAACAAAAATCGGTCGTTGTGCCGCTTCCGTAAGGCAGCAATGCTGATCCTGCCGTTGGGATTGGCACTGTCCGGCCTGGGTCAGCATGCCCAGGCGCAACCACAGGCTTCGGCGCCATCATGCAGCGCCGCGCTGGCTGACCTGATGGCTGAATGGAACAGGGTCGGCTACCAGGAGCCCTCAAAGCCGTCACAGATGGTCGTGTCCGGTCGCAATGGCCAAACGACGACCGCTGGCCGTTACTATTTCCTGCGGGCGGAAATCCAGGCCAGCGCGCGCAGCTGTGAGGCCAGCCGGCAGGAAGAAGCGATGCAACACATCAATACGGTTCGTGTTGCACTGGCAGGCCGGGGAACAATGGTACAATCCGGCAGTTGACGGTTGATCGACGGCACGCTCTGCGAGAAAGCGCGGGCCGTCGCTTCCGCGCCTATATGGTTTCCTTATGAAAAAACCTTGATTTTATACGACTGGCAGAATTGTGCGCCGCAAGATGATTGCCATATGATAAGTGATCCACTGCCGAAACTTAAGTGCGGCAACGGCATGCGGACAGTCGTCGGCCAGGAAAACACATACCACCGGATTGTTCCGCCACCAGAAATGTAGGGACTGCGTTCGCGCATTCCGATCGCCGACTGAATCCTGCCGACCAAGGGACCAAAACCGTGGACATGCCCGTAACCGACCCGCACACCGATATGGCACAAGCCGCAACCGCTTCGCCGGTTCGTCTCACGCGCAGACGTCAGTTCATTTTGCTGATCGCCGCCACAACGCTGGTAGGAGCTGGCGTGTTCCTTGGTCCGCGTGCCCTGCGCAAGCCGGAACAAGCCGTCGCGCCAGCCGAATCCCAGGTGACCGCTGATGGCGGCTTCAAAGCAACCAGCACGCAATGGGCCGACCTCAAAATCGAACCGGTGAAGCAGATGGATTTTCCGCAGGCCGAAGATACCGACGGTAAGATCGCCAACGACGACGATCTGACCACGCCGGTGTTTTCTCCCTATACCGGTCGCGTCACGAAACTCTTTGTCCGCGCCGGTGATACCGTGCATCGCGGCGATCCGCTGTTCGCCGTGCAGGCAGCGGAGTTCGCCCAGGGCCAGAGCGATCTGATCTCCGCCGTCGCGGCGTTGAAAACGGCAAAAGCCCAGTTGGCGCTGACCGAAGCGAATGAGAAGCGGCAACACGAGTTGTTCCTTGCCCATGCCGCCGCACAGAAGGATTGGCAGCAGAGCCAGGTTGATCTGGCCAACGCGCAAGGCGGCCTGAGTTCAGCCCAGATCGGGCTCGCTGCGGTACGCAATCGGCTGCGCATTCTGGGCAAAACCGATCAGGAGATCGATGCCGTCGAACAAGCCGCCGACGTGCAAAAGCTCGATCCGATCGGCATCGTATCGGCGCCGATCGATGGCATCGTGGTCCAGCGCCAGGTGGGGCTTGGCCAGAACATCGTCAGCGCAGCCAGCGGTGGGGGGGCAGGACCACAGTTCCAGATCGGCAACGTGTCGAAAGTCTGGATGCTCGCCAACGTGCGCGAAGAAAGCGCGCCAAAGGTGCATCTTGGCGACCCGGTGGAAGTGCGGGTGTTGGCATTCCCGAACCGTGTGTTCACGGGGAAGATCACGCGCATTTCGCCGACGATGGATCCGGTCCTGCATCGCCTGCCGGTGTGGGCCGAAGTCGACAATCCGGACGGACTGCTGAAGCCCGAGATGTTCGCCAGCTTCCGTATCATCAGTGCAGCCGCGCGCGCGCCGTCTCCGGCAATTCCGGACCGGGCCATCGTCTATGAAGGGGCCAACGCACATGTCTGGCTCGCCAACCCGACCGACAAGACGCTCGCGCTGCGTCAGATCAAGGTCGGCCGCGAGATTGACGGTACGGTTCAGGTGTTGGCTGGGCTCAATCCCGGCGATCACGTCGTCACGTCCGGAGCGGTATTCATCGACCGCGCCGCCTCCGGAGACTGAGCTGTGAACGCCCTCATTACCTTCGCGCTCAAGCAGCGCGTGCTGATGTTTGTCGTTATGATATTCGTGTTTCTGGCGGGTATCGTCGGCTTCCGGCACCTGAACATCGAGGCCTATCCGGATCCGGTACCGCCGCTGGTCGACATCGTCACCCAGAGTACCGGTCAGTCGGCTGAGGAAATCGAGCGCTACATCACGATCCCCATTGAAATTCAGATGGCGGGGATACCGAACGTCTCCGCCGTTCGCACGATTTCGCTGTTTGGGCTGTCGGATGTGAAGGTGCAATTCACCTACGACTTTACCTATGAACAGGCCGAGCAATGGGTGATCAACCGGCTGGCGCAATTGCCGCCGATGCCGAACGGTGCGCAGCCCGGCATTTCACCGGAAAGCCCAATTGGCGAGATTCTGCGTTACCGGGTGGTCGGGCCGCCGGGCTATTCCGTGCAGGACCTGAAGACGATCGAGGACTGGATGCTCGAGCGGCGCTTCAAGGCAGTGCCGGGCGTGGTCGATGTCAACGGCTGGGGCGGCAAGACGAAGGACTACGCGGTCACGATTGACCAGAGCAAGTTGGTTCACTATGGACTGACGATTCCCAATGTGATTTCCGCACTGAACAACGCCAACATCAATGTCGGCGGTCAGACGGTGGATTTCGGCCCTGAGGCGGCGGTCGTGCGCGGCGTCGGCCTGATCCACTCTTTGGACGACATTCGCAACACGATGGTGAGTTCCACCAACGGAACTCCTGTGTTGGTCGGCGACGTCGCGACGGTCAGCGTCTCCAACCTGCCGCGTCTGGGCATTGCCGGTCAGGACGACAATAACGACATCGTCCAGGGCATCGTGCTGATGCGCCGCGGTGCGGAGAGCATGCCGACGATCGAGCGTGTCGAGGCACTGATCCATAAAATCAACACGACGGGCATACTGCCTCCTGGCGTGCATATCGAGCGGATTTACGATCGCTCCGAGTTGATTGAGCTTACGACGCATACGGTCCTGCACAACATGGTGGAGGGCATTGTTCTCATATTCCTGTTGCAATGGATTTTTCTGGGCAATTTGCGAACCGCGGTGATCGTCTCGGTCACCATTCCGTTTGCGCTGGCTTTCGCGATCGGGTTGATGCTGATCAGGGGCGAATCGGCCAATCTGCTGTCGGTCGGTGCCATCGATTTCGGTTTGGTCGTCGATGCGACCGTGATCATGGTCGAAAACATCTTCCGGCGATTGTCGCAGCCGCCCAGTCAGCGATTCATGCATTCGGCGCTGGTGCAGCGGTCACAGTCGCCCGTCGAGTTTCGCGGCAAGTTCCGGGTCATCGCCAACGCGGCAACCGAGGTGAATAAGAGCATCTTCTTCTCCGCCGCCATCATCATAGCCGGGTTCGTACCGCTGTTCACCATGAGCGGAATCGAAGGCCACATCTTTGGTCCGATGGCAAAAACCTACGCCTACGCGATTTGCGGCGGCTTGCTGGCGACATTCACGGTCACGCCGGCGCTGAGCGCCCTGCTGCTCGACGATCATATGGAGGAAAAAGATACGCTCGTCGTACGCGCCATGCACAAGGTCTACCGGCCGGTGCTGGAGTTCATGCTGGTCAATAAAGTGCTGACCCTCGGCATGATCATCTTCCTGCTGGTCGGGGCCGGGTTCGCGGTGCGCACGCTCGGGCTCGAGTTCCTGCCGAAACTGGAGGAGGGCAATTTCTGGATCCGCGCCACCATGCCGACCGCGATCTCATTGGCCGAAGGTAACGGCTATGTGAACAAAATGCGGAAGATCATGGACAGCTATCCGGAGGTCGTGACGGTTGTATCACAGAACGGGCGACCGGATGACGGTACCGACGCCACCGGCTTCTTCAACGCCGAGTTCTTCGTGCCGCTGAAGCCATTCGACACCTGGCCGGCCGGCGTCGACAAGGAAGCACTCACCGAGGATATGACCAATAAGCTGCAGGCAGCGTTCCCCGGCGTGGACTTCAACTTCTCGCAATACATCGAAGACAACGTCGAGGAAGCCGCTTCCGGCGTGAAAGGCGAGAACTCGGTCAAGCTGTTCGGCAACGATCTGGAGATTCTTGAGCAGACCGCCAACAAGATGAAGGACGTGATGGCGACCGTCCCGGGCATCGCCGACCTCGCGGTGCTGGCGTCGCTTGGCGAGCCGACGGTACGGATCGACGTTGATCGTGCGAAAGCCGCGCGTTACGGGTTACAAACGGGCGATGTGAACGCCACGGTGACGGCGGCGATCGGTGGTCAGGCGGCCGGCAATCTTTACGAGGACGGCAGCGACCGGAACTTCCCGATCATTGTCAGGCTGGCTCCCGAATATCGCCAGAGCCTGGACAGCATCCGGCATATCATGATTGGAGCATCCAACCCGGCTGGTGGCGTCGTCCAGATTCCGCTGACCGATGTGGCGAATGTGCACCTCACCTCAGGGGCGGCGTTCATTTATCGAGAAAACCAGGAACGCTACATTCCCGTCAAATTCAGCGTCCGCGGCCGCGACCTGGGCACCACCGTGTTGGAAGCCCAGAAAAAGATCGATGAACAAGTGCAAATTCCTGGCGGCTATCACCTGGAATGGGTCGGTGAGTTCGGCAATTTGCAGGAAGCGATCGGCCGGCTTGAGGTTGTGGTGCCGCTGGCAATCGTACTGATCTGTCTGCTGCTTTACATCAACTTCGGCTCGCTGGTCGACATGTTGCTGGCGGCCAGCGTGATCCCAATGGCGCTGATCGGCGGCATCTTCACCTTGTACTTCACCGGAACCCCATTCAGCGTTTCGGCAGCGATTGGCTTCGTTGCGTTGTTTGGCATATCGGCGATGGATGGGATCATCGTTCTAACCTACTTCAATGCCGCACTTGAAGGCGGCCTTGACCGCACTGCCGCAATCCTGCGAACGTGCCACGTGCAATTTCGGCCGGTGATGATGACCTGCATTGTCGCCGCGGTCGGACTAGGGCCCGCGGCAATGTCGAATGGCATTGGTTCGCAGGTGCAGAAGCCACTTGCGCTCGTGGTCGTCGGCGGCATAATGTTGGCACCGATATTAATTTTGATCGTGCTGCCAGTGTTGATCGATCTGTTCTCCCGTCGTGCTGTCGAAGAGCCTGAGCCCGAAGCCCCGCTTGAGCTGGCGGAATAGATCATGCGCAAAGCATCGTTCGCGGTTTCCCTGCTGCTGGCAGGCTGCGCCGTCGGCCCTGACTTCAAAAAGCCCGAGCCGCCCACTGTTACCGGCTACATGCCTGGTGTGGCCCCGGCGCAAACCGTGTCCGCTAAGGGAGACTTCGGTGCCGCGCAGCATTTCGAACCGGGAGCGGACATCCCGGGGCAATGGTGGACACTGTTCCACTCCCAGCCGCTCAACGACCTGATCGAGCAGTCGATCAAAGCCAATCCCAGCATGACCGCGGCGCAGGCTGCGTTGCGTCAGGCTCGCGAGAACACCCTGGCGCAGAAAGGTTCATATTTTCCCCAGGTCTCGGCCGGACTTTCCGCCAGTCGCAATCTGACCCCGACGGCTGCCGTGTCGCCTGCCGGGCCGACAACGAACCCCTACTACAGCCTGATCACGCCGCAGTTGAGCGTGTCCTTTGTGCCCGACGTGTTTGGCGCGAATCGTCGTGCTGTCGAGTCGCTTGCAGCCCAGGCGGAGAATTTACGCTTCCAGCTGGAGGCCACGTATGTGACTTTGACCTCCAACGTGGTGACCGGGGCGTTCCAGGAGGCGTCGTTACGCGGCCAGATCGCCGCCACACAGGAAACGATCAAGGTCGAGTCCGACCTGCTGGCCATATTACAAAAGCAGTACGACCTGGGTCAGGTGTCGATGGCCGACGTCGCGGCGCAGGAAGCAGCATTGGCGCAGGCTAAGTTGGCGCTGCCGCCGTTGCAGAAGCAGTTGGCGCAGCAGCGTGACGCGTTGACCGCCCTGGCGGGCCGCTTCCCGAGCGAGGATGTCGCGGCCCACTTCCAACTCGCCGACCTGAAGCTGCCGGTGGATTTGCCAGTCAGCTTGCCGGCAAAGCTGGTGGAACAGCGCCCCGACGTCCGCGCGACGGAGGAAACGCTGCATTCGGCCAGCGCGCAAATCGGCGTGGCAGTGGCGGCGCGGCTGCCGACGATCACCCTGACCGCCAATGTCGGCAACAGCGCCAGCGCTTTGTCGAATATGTTCGCACCGGGAACGAACTTCTGGACCCTGGCCGGGGGACTTGCCGCGCCAATCTTTACCGGCGGCACATTGTTCCACAAGCAAAAGGCCGCCGAGGCAGGGTTCGATCAGGCCGCCGCGCAATATAAAAGCACCGTGATAGCAGCGATGCAGAACGTGGCCGATGCGCTGCATGCCTTGCAGTCCGACGCGGATGAGCTGGCTGCAGCACTCGCATCCGAGCAGGCTGCTGGCCAAAGTCTCACCATCGTCCGTAAACAGCTGGAACTGGGTCAGGTTGCCTATTTGGCGTTGCTAAACGCCGAGCAGACCTATCAGACTGCGAAACTGGCCCTGGTGCAGGCGCAGGCTGCCCGTCTCACTGACACCGCAGCACTGTTCCAGGCACTTGGCGGCGGATGGTGGAACCAGACGTCGCAGGTGGCAGAAAAATAGCAGTGCGGCCGAAATTCCTGGCAATATCCGGTGCAAAACATTCCATATTTTAACTGCTTGCTGGCGGCCACGGCGGTAAGATCTCGTTGCTGTTGGTTGACGCAGGTTCTGCTGCTCGTCAGCTGTTCCGGGTCGCAAAGTGACCGCGACCTGCGCAATCAATTCATGGCCAGCACTTCGGGCAGGCACACATTTCTTGGGGGGCCACCAGACCCGGCGCGGGCTGGTTCAGGTGCGTGACTCTGGCCATCGGGCCTTGCGCCATGATGCTGCGATCCAAACCATTCGCCGCAACGTAGCCTTAGGTCTGCGCATGCAGCCGAAAACGAAACAGACGCACCGGCCCGCGGTATAGGCGGGATGGCTCGCGCGTCGCTCATCGGCCATCACATCCGCCATGTGTCAGCGGACCGTTGTCCCACTCACCAACCGGACGGCGGATCGTGCGGCAGGAGCGGTGGCGTTGCGCACAAACTCGTGTGGCTGGAACAGCGTCGCAATCAAATGCTCGTCCACCGGCAGAATGTAGAGCGGTATCCTGGCCATATGGGGCAGATGCCGTAACAATTGCCGAACCGTGTCCGGCTCGACATCGATGCAGCCATAGGTGATATGTTTGTCCTGCCCGGTGGCGGTCCGAAGCCGCACATCTCGGTGCTCAGACGGGGCACCCAACCAGACCCTGTGGATCGAAATATCCCAGTCCTTGCCCTGCACCTCATTGACGTCGAGGGTTTCGCCATACGCTGGGTCATAACCGGGCGAAACAGTAAATCGTCCGGCCGGGGTGACCTTATATTTCAGGCCCCTGGTCTCGGAAAAGGACTTGCTGAAGGCGTCCGGCGGAATGGTGTCAGTGAGGCTCTCTCCGGTCAGTGCTGCGCCGCTGAACGTTGCTCTGCCGTGTTCGAACGCGATGATCCGACCCTCGAGCTTGTCGATCATGAGAAAGTCCTGGTCGCCGTTCTGAGCCGCAATCCGGCTGACCCGCTGCGCGGCCGCTGACAACTCTGGTGCAGGTCCGGTGGAAAGCTCAACGGCGACATCATGGGACATAAGTGTGCCAGCATTCCGGCCGGCACTATGAGGTGCCGTGTCGGGACCTGCCGCGAATGCCGCTGCTGGATAAAGCAGTTGTGCGCTCAGCATCACTGCCACGCCGGACGCAATGACACTGCGGTGTAACTGACGACAAATCAGACGATCAAAAGGCACGTAGCACCCCCTGAGTTGGTCCCTCCCATGGACGGAGACAGATGTGACAAACCAATATCGAGGTCGATTTTTTACAACAAAGTTCCATCGATGTCACGTATTCATCTGACCAGGTGGGGAACTGCCGCAAGTGGCACGCCCGAACCCATCCCGAACCGGTTGCTGGCCGAACTTGCCCGATTGCACCGGTCACCCCGCAACTCAGGACTTGTTGATAATCTAACGCTTCATCATGGTGGTCTTGGCGAGATGGAATAGTTCCACTCGCCGTGAAACCCGTGCGGCGCGATGTTGATCTCCGCCATTTCGGCGTCGGAGACCTTGATGCCGGCCGGGTAGAGCTTCGGATCGATGCCACATTTCACGTTGCGACCGGTGCGCGTGGTTGTGCTGGCAATCAGTTGCACGATAGCCTGATAACTGACCAACAGCTTGCCCCGCCAGTTCTGCGTGATGAACGAGAACAGCCGGTGTCCGATCTTGTTCCATTTGCTGGTGCCTGGCGGCAGGTGACAAACCGTGACCGTCAGATCCAGGTCATCGGCGAGATTTTGCAGTTCGCGCTTCCATAATCTCACCCTGACACCGTTGCTGCCGCCACAGTCGGCGGTGTTCAGCAGAGCTTTGGCGTCCGGATAACGAGCCCGCCCCATTTCCAGCCACCATCGCCGGATCGCGTTGACCGCGAAACTGGCCGTGTCGTGGTCGATACCGACACTCACCCAGCCCGTGTTGCCCGGGATGTCCCCGTGTTGCCCGCGATGTCATAGATGCCGTACGGTGCCGCGCGGCCGAGTTCCGGGATTTTGAAATCGTGTACCCGCACCGGTTCGGGTTGCCCTTTCGGGCGCAATTCGCGGCCGGCGTTCTTGAAGTCGCCAACAAGTTCTTTCTTCTTGGTGTCCACGGAAATCGCGGGCTGGCTCGCCGCCAGGGCGGCCGTCACCTGAGTGTCGATGTTGCCGAACAGCGCGTCCCGATCAGGATTATGGGCACCTTCTTTGGTTTTGCGGTTCGATTGCAGGCTGAAATTCAACTGCCGCAACAGATCGCCGACGACATTGTGTCCGATCTCGTGACCCAGGGCCCGCAATGCGTCGGCCAGATTGCGCAGGCTCCGGCTGGTCCACAACAGAGGCGCCTCCGGATCGCCGCACGTCGCGGGTTCGACGAGGTCCTTCAGGTCGCTCAACAGCGTGGGATCGACCTCTGTCGCCTTTTTCCGCCCGCCACCCGGCCGTCGCACCCGCCCGGAGAGCGCATTGCCAGTCGCCCGCTCAAGTTCGTCCAGGCCACGCCGGATGGTGCTTCTCGCCAGGACGGTGATGCGGGATACCGCCGAGACGCCACCACGTCCCGCCATGCGTGCCTCGGCTGCGGCAAACCGCCGTCGACCCCGCTCGTCCAGAACGGGGGCAAGCGCCGAACGGCGAAACGCCATGGCCGCTTCATCGATTACACGGCGAGTCTAAGGTACCTTCGGACCGCGCCGGAATCGTCAAAATGCCGGAAACGCGATTCGCTTACTTATCAACAGGGCCTAAGTCTGACTGAGGGTGTCCGCGTCGTAATGCCGGACATTGATCCAACGCATTTTGAGGCTCAGGCCGCGTGCGGGGTGGCTGGCACCAGCCCCGGCGACTTCTTCCCCTTGCCGCTGCCCTGACGCCGCTTGCAAGCCCCTTTCCAGACTCGCCATGCGGCATGTAGGCACAGCCATCTACAGCCTGGAGGCCCTACATCTATGCACGTTGGCTGCCTTGGCCGTCCTCTGCGCCCACCACGTTGGGCATCGCGCCGCACAAGATGGCGGAACCTCATCAGAGCGTCTGAGCTGTCGGCCGTCTTGATAGCCGTCCTGGTTGCCGGCGATGTCGGTGTTGATCATCTGCTCCGCTTTCCGCCGGATGCTTACACTACCGGGCCGGGACCTGAGGGCGTGGCGATGGTGTCGCCCACTGCCGTCAGTACGTCCCCCACAGGGACAGCCCAACCCAGCCCGGCAACCTATGACTATCCGCGGCCCGTCGACAGATGCGCCGCGGCCGACAATGGCGTTGGGGCAGGTAGCTGCCTCAGCACGGTCACCGCGCCGTCAACTGCCTTCAGCCGCCGCCCGATGCCGAAACTGAAGCGCGCGCGCGCTCGGACACGGTCAACCTCGATGAGTCATCGACAGATACTGGCAGCCGGGCCTGCAAACGGCAGCGCCCGTGAAGACGCCACGGCGGGCAAGCATTGAGGGAATCCGGTGACGCTCAGTCCGCGCCTCAGGTGACAGTCACCTGCCGTGCGCTTCGCGCTCTGGTTGTCTTCCGGTCTCCCGGTAGCACCATGAGCTTCCCTCGCGACCATCTGCGAGGGCCACCATACGGTGTCCTCTAGAGCGTCCCCGGTAGTGGTCCGAGCGTAGGCGCCGTGGTGAGCCGGCGTTGCCCGTCGCTCCGCTCCTGGCTTCTCCGCTTGCCCTCGAGCTGGCGGATTATCCTCACCATGCGCGGCCCCAATCATTCGCGTGGGTGCCGGTCCCGCTTCACCGCCGGCTTCCGGCTGGTCAGGATCAGGCTGTAGAGGTCAGCTCATTGATGGCGTTCTGGTGCGGTCGACCCTCACTGTCGGGTAAACTGATAGTGTCTTTCTCATCATAATCCAGACGTTGGGAGGCCATCGGAGCGTGGCCGATCTCCAATGGCCGACATACGTCAGTCAACACCCACCATGGTTCACCGTCTCTGGTAGCGACCCGAACGGCTGAGCCTTCGAAGTCGAAAGGCACGATGGGGTGGCGTTTTTTACTACCCTTTGCGGTGCAATCCATTTCCGACACTCAACGAAAAAGGCCACCCCGAAGGGTGGCCCTCGGAACTCGTGCCCCGGCAATCGTTATCGCTGGGACCCCGAGTTCACCGGACCGGAAGTCGGCGCCCCAGAGTTGCCCTGAGCCGGCATGGGCGGCACCCTCTGCGCGCAGTGCGGGTCAGCAGCTGCGTCGCCGTTTTTAGCGGGGCTGCAATGTATTTGGGTTGAACCTGCACTGCCGCTCTCACTCGACTGTGCAAAGGCCGGCGCGGCAAACAACCCGGCCGCCATAACCGCTGTGAGAAGATGCATTGAACGCATACCAGTCTCCCTTAAACAATTAAGAAACACTCCCTTAAACAATTAAGAAACAAACGTGGATTACTGCCAGTAATTCCACCCGCGGCGGAGTATTCCTGACCTGGTCATCAGCTAACGCGGCAGCCGCCTGCAAGTTCCGACCGGCGGTCTCGCGACATCAAACTGATGTCCGAACAGGTCGGCATCGGCGATCGCCGAGTGGGACCGATCACGGCTTCGGGCGCTCTGGCGTTACCGGCGAGCATGGCTCGCATCTTCCGGGTCCGGAACCGCGCCACGTCATAGCGGCCGACTGTGGGGTACGGGGCCGACAACGAAAAGGGCCCCGCATGGTGACGGTTCTGAGTAGATTCCGAACCTCCTGCAGCGACCTGACATCTTGCAGGTTGGTTTCACGTTTCCTTGGATGCGGAGTGCACGGACATGACTCGCATAGAGCAGGCTGAAAATACCGGTCAGATTTCCGAGGTGACCCCAGGCAAGGAAGGATCAGCCCCCGCCGGCGACATTGCCGACACCTGGCAGGAGGAATTCTCGCAAGAGCTTACCTGGGCTGATCTGACGAGGTGGCTGAGCGAAGCCGGATAAGCGGGTCGGTCTATATCGATCGAGTAACGCAGAAGCCATCGCGTTGAATATCTGCCAGAATTGTTTCCGAGCCGACCGCTGCGCCGGCCACGGGAATCCCTGGTAGCAAGGAGAGTCTTTCGACCGGTTCCCAGATCGCGAATTCAGCTGGCAAATTGCCGCCGCCGCGCCGGGTCGTAAACCCAAGCACGCTCGTGTCCCTTCTGGACCGGAAGACGAACACTTGCATGGTCTATCCTAAGACAGGCCAAACCGGTCACGCCATAAGAAAGGCCGCCCCAAACGCCGACAGGCGCGCCCGGGGAGGCACGCGCCTGTGGTGGCAGCCACTTGGGTATAGTCAGGGCTCCGACAGGGCCGTAGGCAGGGTCGCTCACAGATTCGAAAGTGAATCTATATGATGAACGACGTTCAAAGACCATCCGACATCCAAAGGTTGCAGAGGCTGAAAAGTGGGTTTGGAGGTCGACAGGCTGGGCATGCCGCCCTGGTCCGCTATTCGAACCAGGTCCGCGGAACGCCAGTCCCGTTCCATCTTGTCGTAGGTCCCCGAGCACCCGCGACGGTATCTCGGATCGTCCGGCAGCGTAGCGCGATAGACGTCATCGGGATCGGTGGTTTTGTAATAGAGGCCCATCAGACGGCCTAAGCGTTCCAGGTCATGGCTAACCTGCTGAAAAAATTCGTGTGGCGCGTCAGCTATATATTGTAACTGTGTATTTCATCAATTAGGGCAAAAGTAACCTGCACATATTCGGCATAATCTTTTCATCTCCGATGCCCATTTTAAGACCAGGTGGTGCCGACTGGGTCCCGCCAAGATGGAGTCCAGCTTATGACGACTATTAAAACCCTTGCTTTCGCCGCAGTGGCCGCGTTGTCACTCGGCGTGGGTGCCGCAATGGCGCAAGAAGGCCCGAGCAACGATACGATGACTGGGGCGACGTGGCCGCCACCGACGGTCCCACAAGTGCAGCCCACACAGCCCACTCAGCCGGGTGCAGTGCAGTCTGGATCGTCCGATGTTCAGACTACCCCATCGGCAACCACCAACGGCCGTCCTTTTTGGACGCCGGGTGTGACGTATTAATAACAGAGCGGAATGAGAGGGCGATCACCAGGGTGTTTAATGGTGGACGGTCTCTCATTTCACTTTAGTTGAGGTTCAGGCTGGCGAGGTGTGAGGTCGGCTGGCTCGGTTACATGCTCAAATCTCCTTTGTGGTCGGATCGAAGCGCCGAGCTCCGCTTTCCGGACGTCTGTGCATGGCACTCAACCATGGTGACCAGGCGGCTTCCTGTGACCCACAAAATCAATTTGCCGGTCACACTCGATTTTGCCGATCCTATCGGCATCTTTCTATTCTGTGACGCCTGGGAATCCGTTTAATAAGACCTGGGAACCCCTTTAATAAGAGTAGAGGGAACATGTGAAAACAAACACATCATGCTCTGAGCATATGGCTGTGCCATGGTCATAATACACTCTGAGCATAATCTGTGTTGATTCCCACTCCCCAGAAACTTTTGCCCAAAACGGGGGTCACCAGTCACGAACCTGAAAAATGATGCCGTTTCAATCACTTACGGCGCGATTCCATGCGGGGTGCATTTTCTCGGGGCTGGTGGGGTAACCGGCCGCGCCGATCAGGTCATGAGCGGCAGCAACGCAAAGTACGCGCCCATCAGCCCGAAGATGATCCCGATCGTCTCCACGTATGCCCGCATGGCGCCCTCCCGTCGGTCAGATGGCGCCGAACATATTCGGTAGGCAGCCCTGCCGCTGTGTCCTGGGGCACACCTCGCAGACCTTAAAATGCCTTGTCGTTGGATCAACCGCCGAGGGGCCTCGACACCCCCCGCTGGCACCGGATCTCGCGATCGCGTCATTAAACATACTCGACGCGCTAATGACGCTCATGGACACCGGTGCCAGAGTAGATTCCGATCCTGCCGCGGCGGCGCAGAATCCGACTCGGAAACTTCCTTGTAACAAATCGGATCGCTACAGGAGGCGCGTTTGTTCGCCAGGAGAGTGAAGTGGTCGAGTTCATCGTGATCCATGGCCAGTTCCATCAGCCTGTGATCATAAATATTGACGCCGTTGCTGTCGCCCGGACGAAGACTGAGTCAAACGGCACCAAACACATGGAAATCGTGATGACCAGCGGCATCATCATTGCAACGGACATGACAATCGAGGATCTCACCCAGCGCTTGCGGGCAACCCCGGCTTAGCGCGCTGCTCTTATTGTTCCACAATTGTTCCACGCCTTCGACTTGTGATCTTGTAACGAGCAATGACCAACCAGGCCAAAGAAACTCGCAAGCTGCTGCTGCCTTCGCGAGCGGCAGTTGTCGGATTGCTTCCGTGGCTTTTGCGGCCATGGCGCCGACTTTAGCCGCCGAGCACCGGGCGGGGCGGGAACCGGTCATGGAACTGCTGTAAGGGGCCGGCGTTATCGGCTCGGTCGCACGTGATAGCCGTCGCGGCGCCGTTCGGTAGCGCGCAAAGGATGACACATGATCGGCATCACCACACGCATCTATCGCGGATTTGCGATCCACATTGAATCCATCCGCGCCGCCAGTCCGCCGTACCGAGCCACGATCAGACGGCGGTTCCGGCAGCTCCGCCCTCAGCCCGGCGTGTTCAAGGGCGCGAGCGAAGAGGACGTCGTCACTCAGGCCAGCGCTGAAGTTGATCGCCTGCTGGCCGGGGAAACACCCTAGGGGACCTCCCGACGCCCGACAGACGCGCCCGGGGAAGAGCGCGCCTGTGGTGGCAGCCATTCGGGTATAGTCAGGGCTGCGGGCGGTTTGGGCGCCCATGCGTCCATAATGAGTTGCCTGAACTCGGGTTCCATGCGGCAACGAAAAAGGCCGTGCCGGAAGGCCGGGAAGTGTCTTATGTCGTAATTGGATGTGGACGGTGGATGGCCTTGATCTCGCGTGCCGCCACCAGGTCATGGATGTGGATCGTCACGTCCTGGGCCACCGCGGCGAAGGCAAAATCGGCGATGGCGTCCGCTGCGCACTCCGCCTCATCCGCGTCCCTGGCCGCGACCTGAATCGACCGAATGGGTGTGGATGGCATAGGATCGCATTCAATGAACAAGACAAACGTAGGCATCGGGGGCGTCCTCAAATGAGATGGGTTCAGATAATGCCCCATCTCATAGCAGATAATGGAGCAGCTACGCCAAAGAAACCCGCAAGCCGGGCCGCCCTCGCGAGCGACCCTGGTCGATCGGCTACCGGTCACGCATTTGCCTTCTGCATAGAATCGGCTCACCAATCACGCAGCGATGGGAGGGATCGTCATGCCGACCGGTACCGTGAAATGGTTTAATGCCCAAAAGGGCTTCGGCTTCATCGCCCCGGATGGCGGCGGACCTGATGCCTTCGTGCACGTCAGCGCGGTCGAGCGGGCCGGGCTTCGAGGATTGAATGAGGGCCAGAAGGTCCAATACGATCTTGTGACAGACCCTCGAAGGGGCAAGTCATCTGCTGAGAACCTCAAGGCTCTGTGACGCAAACTGCTGCCCGATCTCGGATCAGCGGCTTCGTCATCCCAGGTCGCAATCACGCCGACCGCTCATATGTCCCGAATATCGTCTGATATGTCTCAGGCCTTAGGCGACAAAAGAACCAGGCCGCATATCGGTCCGTCATCCCAGCTACGAAGTCACATAATACCCGCATACGGGCCGGGCTTAGAAGACACAGACTGGCCAGGAATTACCTCGCCTCAACCTTCCTCGCGGCAATTATCGTCTGGGGGGTCTTATGGGTCTGAACGCTGGTGTCCGTTCGCGGAAGATCGGGGCGCCGATTGGGGCACTCTGGCATCAATTGAGCGACCCTTGGACAATTTCCAACTCGACGCTGCCTGAACCAGATACTCCAGAACGTTCTCGGCGCTGTGGGATATGACTGAGTGCAGTTGCGCCGGCGCCAGGTTGATCAGCTCGAACACCTCCTTGCGGTGGTCAAGATCCTTAACGGCATGAAAACGAACGAAACGCATTAGTTTCTCGCCATGGAGCAACTCCTGCGCTTCCACCGCTTCGATCGGAGTGGGATCGCCTTCCGTTACAGCCAGATAGCCAAGCAGCGCCGCTGGGTGAACATGCTTGAGAAGGTAATACTGCGTACCGACCATGGCCATTGCCAACCGGTCAGGAACGCCCGGGGCCACGCCGGCGGATTTAAGGTCGTCGCGCAACCACGTCACGTGACCGCGCTCTTCCTCCAGGTGGGAGCGGTAATACCATGCGAGATTGTCGTGAAACGCACTACGCGGCAGCGCCTCCGCCTGGGCCGCGGCATCGATCAGCAGTCGTTCGCTGGCGACGACGGCGTCGTGGAGAAAGGTCAGATTCGCGATCACGACGTCGATGGTGGTGGGATCGATCGTGACCGACAAACGTTTCACGTCGCGAATACGGCGCATCAGGCCGTCGGAGAACGTGGGCGTCGCGTCATCGCGGCTGCCAATACTCATCTTGAGCTCCAGCTGGCGCAGGGAAGACAAGGCGGCGATCAACCGACGGCCCGGGTTTGCCCGTGCCGTCGATCTTTCACTGAAACGAGACTAAAATCCAAGACTAATGGCGATCCCGGCGGCCGTGCCCACGCCGTCGATAATGTCGCCCGTCGTATCCGCGCGAACCGCGCTTGCGGGCATGACCGTGGTCGCCGGAATTGTCAGAGCGGCGAGGTCGGCCTGAGCTTCGGCGACGTCCGCCGCGGTAACCTTGACTCCGGCGTCCGTGATGACGTTGTACGCCGCGTACATCGCCGCCTTTTGTGCCTTGCGGCGAAGTTCGGGATTTGTTGCCATGACTTCCCGCAGGCTGCGGGTGCCTTGTTGTGCCGACATTGTGCTTACTCCTGTTTGTTTCATCCGGGACTTCCGGCGCGCATTGCGCCGATACTTCCCCATCTTCTCCTTCGCTGCGAGCTGGCCTGGCGTGATCAGCGCGCCGTTAACCTGTTCGACTCTGTTGCCGACCTCGTATTGGAAATATCCCTTCGGACGAACCCCGAACGGGGTGAGCTCCAGGCCGAGGTAGTTCATCTTGCCGCTACCGCCCGGCTGCCTGAAGTAAGCCCGACCGACGAAGTTCGATACGGTGATGCTATCTATGGTGTAGAAATCACCTTGCGTCGGGTCACAGACCTCGAGATCGTAGGCCACCTGGCCCGTTCCTCCGCGCGGCGCTGGGCCAGGTACGGTCGCCGTCGCCATTGGATCGGCCAGTAATTCCAATACCTCGTGCGATAGTGTGCCGCTCCAGTCCTCGCCGTACTCCTTGCATATATCGAGATAGACAAAACCGTACGGAACACCTGCATGGTTGTCGCTGTGATAGCCAAACGCCTGCTCGATGCCGGTGGTGTGATCCTGCACCGAGTCCCCCAGATAGATGATCGCATCGTGGCTACCCTGCAGCGGCGCTGAGCCCAGCTGTGCGGTGATGCCGGTCAGAGTTCCCTCGATACCCCATTCAGGCTGGAACTGTTCACTGACCTGACGGTTGAGCGCGGCGACCGCCGCCTGTAGTTGGGCCGCCGGAACCTTGGTCGAAATATTCGCGATTGTGAGCTTCATTTTCCTTCTCCATGTTACGAAGCCGCCGCCTGTCCTCTACTGTCGAGCAGCATTGGCGATCGGCTTCCATTGTCGCGATTTGTTCGTTGGGCGTGGCTTTCTCCCGTGCCGGATTTCCTGAGCGCATCCCGGCTGTGCACCCAGTGTCCCCGGACCGACGTCGGGACGCGGCGGCGCTTAACACGTGGCTTCTGTGAGAATTCGCACACTTCGCCAAGGAAACGCGGTTGCATGCCCAGGCGGTATGATGTTTCATGAATCCGGTTGGGAGACGCGGCAATGCAAGCGCCCAGGCGAGAGGGACTTCTTGAGGTATTGGGAGTGAACGGAAGACGCGAGTTGCTCGCGCGCGCCCGTACCGTGCGTGTCCGCAAAGGACAGCTCGTGCTCGCCAAAGGCGAACCCGGTGGCGACGTCTTCATCGTCCGCGAAGGTCGTCTCCACATCGTACTGTATACCGCTGACGGATATGAAGTCTCTTTGCGGGAGCTCGCAGAAGGGCAATTGTTCGGCGAGCTGGCCGCCATCGATGGAGAAGCCCGATCGGTCGGGATCGTCGCCGCTACCGATGCTCGACTGCTCGCCATCAGGCCGGAAGTGTTTCGTGCGGTGGTCAGAGATTATCCGGAGGTAGCGGATTGGCTGATCCGACGATTGACCGCGCAGGTGCGCAGCCTGACGGATCGGGTGTTCGAATTGAGCGCGCTGAGTGTCCGCGCCCGCCTGCATTGCGAACTCATGCGTGTGGCTCGCTCGCAGGCGGACGGCGGCGAGCCTGCGCCGAGCCACGCCGAACTTGCCAACCGTATCGGCACCCATCGCGAAGCGGTGACCCGGGAACTGGGGATTCTCGCCGACCTGAAGATCATCCGCCGCGGCCGGCGCCGTCTCGAGTTTCTTGACATCGCCGGTCTGGAGGATCTGGTGGCGGCGAGCGTGCTTGGTCCGGTCGGCGAGCAGGGGTGGTGGTGAACGTACGGCGGCCGGCGTGCTGTCCGTAAAGTGGGCGTAATGAACAAGCAACCAGAATAAACTGGAGTCGATATGTCGCAACATCCTGATGATCCGGCGGATCAGATACCTGAATTGAGCAGGCCGACTCCCCTGGCTCCAACGACAAGGGATGTCATAGGCCCGTATTATCGCAAACACGCTCCGATACGGGCGAAAGTGTCGCCGCCGCTGGCGCCCGGCGATACCCTTGTCATCGCCGGGCGTGTCTGGGGCCTGGACACCAGGAAGCCGCTACCCAATTCGATCATCGAGCTATGGCAGGCTGACAAGGACGGCGTCTATGACAATGAGGATAAGACTCGTCCTCCGCCCCGTGGTTCGTTCCATTACCGAACCACGGTCATTACCGACGAACACGGACGCTACGAATTCGAGACAATCTACCCTGGCCCGTACCAGATTCAACCCAGCGGCGTCTGGCGCTCGCCACATATCCATTACCGCGTCCACGCGGAAGGTCATAAAGAATTGACAACTCAGTTGTTCTTCGCTGGCGCGCCGTACCTCGACACTGATCCGTTCTGCAAGCCGTCCTTGATCATCCCACTGACCGACGCGACGGCACCAAATGGCGGCAAGTACAAGTATGGCGAATTCGAGATCGTATTGGTCGCGTCAACATGAGCAAAAGCGCCATTTACGGAGTGTGGACCTACCGAAGTTTTATCAACCGCGGCGCGTCCGCGACCCATCTCAGCGAACTTCTGTTGGCCGAAGGTGAAATGGTGTTCGAGCAGGCGGACCCCGGTGCCCTCCGCGGGCAACTGGCATTTCGTGGCCATCCGTTGAAGACGACCGACCAGCGCCTCACACTTACCGGTTCGATTGAGCAAGGAAGTCCGGCGACCGTTCGATTTCGCGGCGTCGGCGTGCCAACGACGTCGGCCAAGGGATGGATCTACGATTACGTTGCATACCTCGTACCTGACTGGTCCAACGGCGTGCAACAGGTGACGGCGCTGGTCGGTTCGGTCATCCGATCGGTTTCTCATACGGAACCACACGGCGCGGTCAGTCCGGCAGGCACGGTTTACTCGTTCGTGGCAGTCCGCCGTGATTTCATTGAACCGAGAGTGGTCATCCCATTACCGCCCTCGGTTCGCGACATGTTGGCATCCCGCCAGCATCGGCTCCACCATAACGTTTGGCACGGCACCCGTAATCTCTGGCTCGGCCTGTCCGGTGAGAAGCGCAAGCAGATCACCGTGCTCGGCTGGAAGCCGAGGGAGCCGGCGCTTGCGCATGACCGCAC
>Ga0187862_10002104_pt1 | contig 20521 bp, 18 predicted proteins | sample June2016WEW_10_1_FD_133003 | JGI IMG/M metagenome (GOLD analysis project Ga0187862, IMG submission 133003) | Peatland microbial communities from SPRUCE experiment site at the Marcell Experimental Forest, Minnesota, USA - June2016WEW_10_150 | ecosystem: Environmental > Terrestrial > Soil >...
CGCGGGAGGAACGCTCGCCGGTAGACGTCTGCAAGCCTCATCCTCGTGCCTTTGTTCAGGATGTTGCTGCGAACGCCGCTCTCACGCTGCGCAGCCACGGGCGCGTCACTCCACGTGCGCACCAATTGGCGCATGTCATCCAGAAGCGCGCCGCCTTTCTGCAGCCGAGTCGTGTAGATCCACGAACCAGCGTTGACGCTGCGTGGCTCGATCCTCTCCGCCATCATCTCCGGCTCCTCCGCGCCTTTCCAGCAGGAGGACTGCTAGGCCGAGGTTCATCTGCTCCACCGGACCGAACCCAGTCGTCAACTTCCGAAACCTTGAATTTCCAGAGCTTCCCGAGCCGGTGGGCAGGTAGGCCTTTTTGATCGATCCATCGATAGATCGTGTCGCGGGCCACCCCGAGATGAGCCATGATCTCCTCGACAGAGAGCCACCGTTCGCCGGGGAAAGCCGGCTGATTCCGAGTCTGATCCTGCATCAATCGGTTATTGTCTCAAAAACTCGTAAACAATGGAACCGGGATCTTTCGGCCGTCTCAAAATTGCATTCCACTGGTCGCTTTTCTGAGCCTGTAAATCACGCTTACAAGTTGGCCGGTGAAAGGGTGAGTAGCTAACGACAGCCAATCACGTTTGCCATCGCGCCTGCTTCCTGTGCCACACGGATTTCCAAGCGGTTCTCAGCGTTGGTGTACGCCTGAGCTATCGCCCCATTGTCTTGCCTAAGCAGCACATCCATTCCCTCACTATCTTGTGTTTGGTAGACTTGCGACAACCTCCTTATTCTCTCTGGGCTGCCCTCTATCGTCCCGTAGACGATATTCTGGACTTGGATCCATCTGTTCAATACAGTTGGGTCTGCTTTCGCACTGATATCCTCGAAGATAAGGTCCGTCACGTGCTTCCAGCGATCCGCCCCATACAGATCCTTCAGCCGTTTGGAAACTCTCTCTGTGCACGTCGGCGAAAGTGCTTCTTGCACAGAAACACTCCTGACAACACCGTCGACATATTCTGTCCAAATGCCCTTGAGTTTATCGTGGTCCGAAGAGCTACCAGTTTTCATCCAAGCCGCCTTAGCTGGCGTCTCGGATTTTTCTGCGAATGAGTATACGATCCAAGTAGCTCCGTTCTGTGTCGAGCGCGAGGTCTCAGACATAGCCCACGAGTCCTGGTCCCAGCCCTGTCGGATTTTCTCCAGCACCGCCTGCGGTGGCGGCGAGGACGCGAAGAGTATCCCAACACCAGCCGCTGGGACGTGAACGCCGGTGAATTCGTCTGCTATGTCTTTTCCTGGATCCATAAAAGGATTCAACCAAAACACGTAGAGTTGATTGTGTCTCGCATCTAAGAATTGCGTGGCGCCATTCGGCCCCACATGAGGCCGAAATGCCTCAATCACGACAAAGTCACCGTATTGCTGGATCCCTTCGGCAGTGCAGGTTGTATCACTAAGGTATTCATTAAAGCCACTCCATTGAGGCCCAAGAAGTGTTTGAACGGCTCGAACAAGCACAGGGTTTTGGTCAATCCGACGACCCCCGTCCGACCGGCAAGGTAATTGACCTTCGAATGACCTGAGATCAGGCACTTGAAGCTTAATACCTGGGGCATCACTCGCTACCGAAACGGCAGGTTGAGCGTTGTGGCTCAATACATGGTGACCAATTTCGTAACATACTACAGCCGTTGCTACAAGCACAGCCAACGCCCTAATGCATGCAAGCACTTTGAATGACGTCGCACCCATTGACTTTCCTTTCTGCCGCGCTAGATCGCTCGCCCGGAAGATGACATTTGGTAAGATTGCCGGAGCCCAATGCCGGAAAGTCGAAACCGGAGTGGAGCCGATAAAAGCAGAGTTCCCGATGACCAGGCATAACGTCGTGTGCTGCCATTTCACGGTGCGCCAAGGGACACCCTATTCGTGTCCGCTCCAATGGGCATATTTTTGTCGCCAATGCGATAACATTCACTGCTTTGCAGCAAACCGACATATTCTCGGCCGACACGCCTACGCGACCGCCGAAGCCGCTCAATCGATCTGCGACTACATCATTGAGATGTGGAATGGCGATGCTCTCCTGACATCAATGGCCACAGTTGGCCTTTGTTGCACTAACCACCGACAGCGTCACATCTCGGCTGACGGCACCGCCGGGGCCGTCAGCCTTGAGGGTATACCGCGCTGTCTGGACTGGCCGGAGGAGCTTGTGGCCAGACGTTGCGGCTACTGCCCCGATTCCGGGTTCGATAGAAACAGATGAGGCACCTTGCACATCCCACCGCAATATCGCAAAATCGCACTGGTCAACCGTTGGCGGAATGGCCTCAAAGGCCGCGATCATAGGTGCTGGTATCTGAGATCCTGGTGAGGCGGCCAATTCAGTTTGCCCTTGGCCTTTCGAGGGACCTTCTGCATCCTGTGCTGCTGGAGTGCTTTGTTTGGGATCAACAGCGGGAGCGGGAAGGGTATCTTCCTTCGTGGGCTCACTGATCGCCGGAGCACTTGGCGGCTGTGGCTGCGGAGAAGCTGATGAAGACTCTGACACCAAGGCCCTGTTCTGCCCACCGACGGAGCCGGAAGCAAGAGGGTATGATGGGGCTGGCGAGATAGCTGGAGACTGACGGTTGGCAACGTTATACCATATAGTTGCGCAGAGTACGATCAGTGTTATACCAAGAACGGCTGCCCGCCTGGATACGCGGGACAGCAGTCTAAAAGTAATTCCAGCAATGAGCCCGACCATCCAGAACGGGTTATCATCCGCATTAGTGAAAAAAAGGCTGGTATTTCGCCCAGTCGGCGTACTCATTCGGCTGACGAACAGAATCGTGCTGCCCGACAACCCTAGTAGAAGGGAACCGAGTATGCCTGTCCCAATCACACTCCATATTGAAAGTCGAGGGGGAGGCGGAGCCGGACCAGCTTGCGATTGGCTCTGGATATTGATCGGGGCTGCTGATGACACTACGGGTGGAGCCGGGGCTGTCGTCGATGGCGTTGCACTCCGGGGCGGTTTCGGAGGAGCAGAGACAAAACCAATAGGTGGCAACGGCACTTGTTTTGAAACCAAAGGGAACGGATCGAATCCCCAAAGTACCTTTCGTTCGCACCAGGGACATACAGCGAGATGGTTCGCGTAAACGTGACTGCTCTTTGCCGAGCATGTGGTCAGATTCCGTTCTACTCCCTTTAGAGCATCTCGCCACTCGCGCGCCGAAGGGCGAGTTGCGGGACTCCTGTGTCCATATCCGAAACAGCGAACAACGAGCGCCTTCAAAGACGCAGGAAGGATGTCGAACGAAACCGCGGCTGGCATAGGCGCTACGTTCGCCGATCCCACGTACGCGCAATCTCCAGACCGAATCCGCTCCTCTATCGGGGGCGGATCTCCGCGACCCTTCCACACTCCCGTATACGGGTGTACACCTTCCATGAGAAGGTGAAAGATCATCACGCCCAGAGCGAAATTGTCGTGTGTCTGGTCTCGGTCTATCTGGCTAAAGTCGCCGCACTTTTGCAATTCCGGCGCCGTAAAGTCTGGTTTTCCAACAGTGCATCGGAAAAAGCCTCGCCCTCCAGCCTTGGGAACCTGCATCGAGTCACAATCTACCAGAGTCACAAGCGTCTGCTCAGACACAAGAAAGTTGCTCTCGTTGAGATCGCCGACGACGTAGCCGCAAGCGTGAACGGCTTCCACGACGCTGGCGATATTCGCAGCGGTCCTGAGTAGGTAACCCCACGTAAACCCGGGCGCAATTTGTTGGCGACTTTGGGGATTATAAAAGTGAAGCACTGGCCGGTGCGTGGAGAAGTCCACCCGGTGCATGAGAAACCCCACGCAGGCTTTGGCGCGATTTAGCAAAAGACTCTTCGGCCAACAGATGGAAACGTGTCCTTGGCCGGCGGTGGGATCGGCAGGCGGACTGCTCACCATAGCCCGAAGCTTCGCCGAGCGTTCTGGTGACCGCACGAAGTAGATTTTGGCTACCTGAGCGTCATGCCCACTTACCGCGTAAATCTTGGCCTCGCCACCAGATCCAAGCTGGCGGTCCAGACTGATGGATCGACCGTTGTCGTCACTGAATGTCATCGCGAACTGCAAGAACAAGTGTTTTGTCGTCATCCGTGCGCTCACAGACACGGTCGGATTGGAGGAATTCCTCGAGCTCGGCTTTCGTCGAGTTGGGGTTCTCGGCAAACTCAAACATGGGTCCAAAGAACGGCTCGTGCGCCGTGTTGTCGCCATAGCAGATTGCCAGAAGTTCGATCCCATCGCTGAACATCGCTAGGCCCCCAATATCTGGGCTGGGTAGCGTGGCGCGGTGCAGGTGACCTAAGTAATCGGAAGAGGTCAGAAATGTCGTTTCGTTGATGTATTCGCTCTGACCCAACTCGGAGAGGACCCTAAGCGAGCCTGACTTCAGGCGACAAACCACAGCGCCGTCTCCCAACTGTATCGTGGAAAGCCAGCGGTCCGTAACAATCGTCAGCAAAAGCGTAGTAGCCACATCGTTAAACTGTTCGCCAGGGGCCAACCTCTGCAACGCAGAGCGAGAATAGGTTATGGCGTTCTCAAGCAGCTGTTCACAGGCCTCCCCAGTTGCGGGTTGCTCCTCTTGAAGATGATCGGAGAGGTATTGCGTACTAGTCTCCACAGCGCATCGAGATCCTTCTTCAGAACGTTTGGCCGACCCAGCACCGTCTGCGACGGCAACTATCAGGGTACCGTTATCTAAACTAACGATCTCATGAGCGTCTTGACACGGCAGTTTCCGCCCAACATGGCTCGTGCCGACTACGGACGCGGAGACGCACCTCCAGGCCCCGATCTTAGGCTCGCTCATATGGCTTATACCGGCGCGCCGAAACCAATCTGAGGAAGCGCGGTCTGCTCGCCGGGTTTACTCCCGGAGACCCGTTTTTGGCTCTGCGAAAGCCAGACAAATAGGTCCTTGAACTTCAGTCCTTCGAGTTTTATCACCCGCTGTGTGATAGATGCCAGAATCTGCATATTCGCGTCCCCCACCCCAACAGCAAAGAATGCGAGGGCCTTAGCGCCGCTTTCCGACTGAACCATCTGCGCAGCACTCTGCCACTCATCTGTGGGTTCACCATCAGTGATCAAAAAGATCCATGGTTGGTAGTACAAAACGCCGCTAGACTTGTACTCGGCCTTTCGGTTCTTCACGAGCTGAAGGCCCAAGGCGATTGCCTCTCCCATGGGAGTGTTTCCTCCTGCGGAGAGCGTCGGCGCCGTAAAACTGCCTGCCGATACGAAGTCTTGAATGACTTGGACCGATCCACCAAACGTTATTACCGCAAGTTCGACCCTGCGCTTGGCCAGCGCATCTTCTTGGATATCGACCTGGAATGCCTGGAGTCCTTGGTTAAGAGCGTCGATTGGTATATCACTCATCGAGCCAGACGTATCAAGCAATAACACGCAGGCGCAACGAGGATCGGGATTCATAGCGAATTCGGAATTGATTAGCATCGTAGGTTTCTCTTAATTTCAAAGCGTTCCGCCGAGATTGCGCCATAGGTGCTGGTCTTAAGCCAATTGCGGTCGGGCTACCTGGCCAGGTATAGAATTGCCGCGACAATCAGAAGAAGCAACATAAACCCGAGGGCGATTACGGCTCGGGCCAAAAGACTGGCTGCGCCAATCTTCAGGAAAGTTCCAGCAAGCCCAGTAATGGTGAGCCGATCACCAGGACGCACAGCAACCAAGCATCGTACCGGCGTTTGGAAACCGCTACTTCGTCGCATCATTCACCTATAGCTTTGTTTCGTTCGGAATGCAAGCGCCACAGCAGGCCGAGGAGGTCTACTACCGTTGGTTAGTATCGCTGTAGTATCGTCGGGCATCCCAGAAGGACCCAAAACGACCCACGATTCGGAGTCGCGATGACTGACGGACGCGATCAGGTGTGTCCTGCGCGCGCCGGGTGGCACCAACAGGATCACATTACTGGCCTCGTGGACAATGCGAAGTATCCTCAGGGCGCAAATCTGCCGCTCGTCAATTGCTGGCTGAAAGGCGAAAGCGATCGAAATCAGCACTGATCGAAATCAGCAGGTTCAAAGGATGGCGGCTGGATGTATACTAAGCAGGCGCCGGGAATACGAAGTGGAAATCCCCGGTCAGAACGAAGCTACATTGACTTCAAGGAGAATCGACATGGGCGTTTGGTCCAAATTAAATCCGTGCCCGGCTTGCGGGCGCACGGGAGGTAGTCAAATCAAGTGTGCGAATTGTGGAACAGTCGGTTGCAGCGACGGCAACTGCAAGCACGGCGGTCCCGACCCGCACTGCAAGATCTGCAACAAGCAAACGAAAAAAGCGAAACTCTAGCTGCAGGCGCACACCGATGACCCCGCTGGCACGTCACCCCATATGTTACGCGCACATCGGGGGGTCGTTCCGGCCTCGCATAGGTGTGAAGCTTGTGACTGATGTTTGGTCCGGACGCGGCTGGAAGAAGCGGGCTACGGCCTTCAGGCGGCGCAGTGGATGCCCCGCATGTACCATTAGGTGACGGTTAGCATGCAGATGCAGGTGACTCTGCTTTGCCGTGTTGCTTTTGACGTTGGCCACACCTTTGTTTCACGTCTTCTCCAGAGGTTACAAAGATCGGCGATGCAGGCGATAGGAACGCAGAAAGCAGGCTGCGCTTGCGCTCTACTTATATTACAATAAGTGCTTCCGCATTCATGAGTTTCTGGAGACCACACCATTGATGGCGGCGGCGAGTTCGAGTCATATGTGGTCGATTGAGGGGGTGATCGCGAATGCGTATAAGCGGCCTAGAGTTCTTTGAGAATTTTGGCACCCTCTTCGCCGAGCGCCAGCGTCGTGCCGCTGATCCGGCGACCTTGGTCAGACAGTTTCAGGATCGCACGGCTCGAACTGAGTTTATGAAGTCGTTCCTGGACGAGTTGGCGGACTCTTTCTGGACTGGCCGCGTGCGGTGCGAGAGGGAGTTTCGCAGTCTCGACTTCTGCTTCTGGGACACCCGGGACCCGTGGGGGAAAATGAAGTATCGGCAACCGTTGTATGTTCTGGCGCTTATCGAACATGAGGGAGGGCCGAATTCAGAGGAGGAGTTTTGGAAGCTTCTACATTGGTATGCGCCGCTTAAGGTTTTGATCTGTTATCAGCCGTGGCCGAAGCTACAAAAATACTTCAATGAGTTGAGGGGTATGGTGCAGGATTTCCTGGCGCGATCGCAAGAGGAGCAATACTTGGTGATCGTTGGCGATATCCGCAATGACGGAGTTGGGTGGCGTGGTTGGCTCACAACTTCTCAAGACGCCGATTTTGAGGAAATGATTTCACCTCCAGCTATGAAAGAGCAAGCATCTGCCGATCAGGAATGGAAAAAGTTCACCGGTGATCTGGCGCTCTGCCTGGCCAGCCTTCGGGATGAGCAAGTCCTCATTCTCTCTTCGAAGCGCTATTGCATCCAGTTCTTGGGTAAAGGACAGCTCGGGATGTGGGCTGAAGCTGAGAGCAACGCTTGTATCGAGCCTGGGCAGGTCAAGCTTTCGACTGACGCGTACGCGGTCATGGGGCGGCTTGGCTGGAACTTTCCGACTTCGGATGCATCTGGAGAGCGGAACTTTTTCGTTGACTTGTCGAATCCCGTCGACTTTGGCTTCCTTGCCGAGCGTGTGGTTCAAACCTTTCGCCGGGTGTATCACATCCATAATCCGGGTCAACTCCGTTACAACTCCTTTATTGACCGCACGGATATCCAGCTTCCCATGCTTTGCCTTAACCGCGAAGAATGATTCGATGGCGGTCTCAGTCTGACGGCCCTGCGGTCAGGGGAGCGCCGTCCAAACACTTCTGGAACCACATAGGCTTGGGGCCTGGCTTTCGGTGTTTGCCACAAAGGATGTATTTGCTCCTTATAATAGATGTTCGTGTCGTGACTGCTGAACTCGGCTCGATTACAACCTTAACTCGGCCTCTTCGGGCCTTGAGGCGGAACGCGCTCTGTCAAGTGATGGAAAAGTGTGGGCGTAATCGTTCTGCCTGGAGGGATTGATTTCTTGAGAAGAGTGGCGATCTCAATGGCAGGCTGCAGTAAGCACAAGCAGTCAAGGTCCATTTACTTGTACGCTTTTAGTGAAAAGGAGGTCACGAGGTTCCGGGCAACATTACCAGCTGATCGGGCGAGACGACATTCTGCTGCGCCCATTGCAGCACTTCCTGTTCCTGCGTGAACAAAATCACCTGCTGCGTACGACTGATGGCCAATATGATATTTAGCAGCGCCCGTTTGCGCGCTTGATCGCACTGAACCAAGACGTCATCCAGCAGGAGAGGGCACGTTTCACCAGCCGTCGTGAGACGCTCCGCGAGCACGACCCGCAGAAGCAAGTAAATCTGCTCTGCCGTGCCGTGCGAGAGAAGCTGCACATTGCGCCACTGATTGTCCGGTCCCAGCACCTGCACACAAAGATCGCTGGGATCAACCCTAGCATCGGTGTAGCGACCCTGTGTTACGTCCGCGAGCCATTGCCGCAAACCCGCTGCCAACACCGGAGCGATATCGCGATGCACCCGCTGTTCTGCTCTTCGGAGGAAATCGAGAGTGAGGGTTAGCGTCCGGCTCAAGCGAGCGATCCGTTCCGATTCAGTTTGCGCAGCGGCCAAGGCCTCTTCCGCTTCCGCAACACTCGGAACGTCCTTGGCGCACTCGCGCGCCTCAGTTTCGGCCGCAGTGGCCGCGAGCGCCGCATCGTGAGCGATTTTCTCTGCGCGATGGACTTCCTCGTCGAAATTGACGTCGGCAGCAAGCTCGGGAAGTTGACCGAGCGAAGCCTCTAACGCCGCCGCTCGCTGTCGACGTTCAGCACTCTGATTCTCGATAGCCGCTAGCGTGCCGCCGGCAAGCAATGCGCCCAGTTCGGCGTATTCGCGAGTCGCCTCATCGAAGTCCGTCAGCATCTCCTTCCGTCTCGCCTGCCACCGGCGAAGTTCCTGAATTGCGGTCGCCATATCGTGTGCCGCTAATCCACAACGTGCCAAAGTGGCCAGAATCTTCTCCTCAGCCCTCGACCTTCGTGTCTCGGCATCACGTGCTGCCTGCTCCGCGGCCTCTCGATCTGACAACTGGCGGTTGAGCGACTGACGTCTTGAGGCGCGGGCCGCCTGCTCAGCACGCGACTGACAACCTCGCTCGTACTCCTGGTATGCCGCCATGGGGTCCGGGACTTCAGCTATTCCCCGCTGTTTGAGCTCCTCCTCCAATACCCGTCTCGCTGAAGTAACATCGGAGCGAAGCTCCTCATGACTCTTGGACCAGTCCGCAACGATCTGCTGGTGCCGTTCGGTCAGCACGAGTCCGTCGGCAAGCTCGCGCAAAGCTCTTGAATCTAATGGGAGGCCCAACCGGATGGTCCGCGCAGACGCTACCTTCACTTGCTCGCGCGCTTCTTCCATGGCTTTGCGCTGAGAAAGAACTTGTGCCTCGACCGCACGAACCTCCTCAAGGGCGCGCGCCCGGTGCGCTTCGTCGGAGCGAAAGACTAGCCACACAAACGCGGTAACGCCTAAGATTACAAGCGCCGCACCGATCAACGGATTTGAAAAAGCCCACAGAAAAGCGCCGAATAACACAAACGCTGCCGCGAGGCCGGCGACGATGGGCCTAGACGCAGACGAGTGTTGGACAGCTTCTAGCCGACCTCGTGCCTCGCGGTAGCTGTTTTCCAGCCCGGAATCAACGTTCGGAATCGATGTCTCGAGAGCACGCGCTAGCTCCCGCAACTGATCAGCCGTGAGCCCTTTCGCGTCGATCACGTGCAGCGTAGACGGTCGCTGGCGTTCGTGAAGTTCGAGCGCCTGGGTGGCGCGCTCGTACGCTTTCCTTGCAGTGACGACGTCGGGCCGCGGCATCTGGTCGCCCGTTGGCACCGATGGCAACGCCTGGATTTCCGCGCGAATGGCCGCCGCAGACGGTCCAGTGAGAACCGGAACGTCGGGTCTGTTTTCCCACTCGCTCAGCGAAGCCGCAACATCGCCGGATAACAGGTCCTCATCAGGCAAAGGCGGCACCGGACCTGCGGGGTACCTAGCTGCCAGCTCTCGCGCCCTATACAACCTGGCCTGCCATACTTCGGCTTCCTTCCGAGCGCGGAGTGCTTGAAGCATTCGTACCCTATGCTCCTTGTTGTCAGCCTGCTTCCGCAGCTCCAGCGCTCCGGCTTCGACGGTCAACCACTTGGCTTGCTTCTCACGCGCATTTGCGACAGCCGTCTCGGTGGCCGCAAGGTTTACCTTGGCGCGTTGAAGTGGTTTGGTGCTATTCGCGCGATCCTGGCCGACGTGCTCGCGCAGAAAGTCTTCCAGGCGTGCAATGGCCTCGCCCGCTGTCGCGTCTCTTGCCACGGATGCGGCCGCTCGCTGCAGCTCGTCCTGCAACAACTCGGCATCTTCGGCAACAGCCTGGATCTCTGCCTGACGCACACAGGCCACCGACAGGAATGACTGTCGATCCAAGCCGAGCCACTTCGCCGCGTCCGGTGTACCGTCGTTGAGGACTTCGCCCGAGATATCCCGACCGAGGTCAGCGTCAGTTGCCGAGCAGTGCGCGAGATCCAATAAGTTCTGACGCAACTCGACGCGCCGCCCATCATCGAGGCGGACAAGTGCCCGGACGTCCCAGGCGTTTCCACTCCACGGTCGGCGAAGATCCGCGAAATCGCGATCCTTCAGGCGTGGCTGGCCTCGTCCGCGGCGCATCCCACAAAGCGCAGCGTAGATCGCCGCATGCCAGCTTGACTTACCAGCTTCGTTGGGTCCATAGATCACCGTGAGCTGAGGCGAAAACGTCAGCGTCAGATTCATGAATGGCCCAAACGCCACGGCGGTAACTGATTCGATGTGCACGTTAGAAAGCCTGGAGATCGTTGCGGCCGTCGAGTGCGCGAAGCCCGATGATGATGACGCGGCGACGTTCCTCGGGGGACAGGTCGCTTCCCTGAACATCGCGAACAAACTGCCCGCGTACGGTTGGCTCCAGCCCTATTAGCGTTAAGTTATACGCGACGGTCACGGATTCGAGACGGATGATCGGCGGCGAGTCAAGGTTGGAAGCCACATCTTCGAGGTCAATAGCCTGGAGGTCAATATCTGGAGCCAGTTCGCCGGTCAACGTCACGCGTGCGTACCCACGGCGGTTCTCGAGTGCGCCGGCGACGCGGTCCCGGATCTCCTGCTTATTAGTACACCCGTCCACTCCGATTCTGACATCGCAGACATCAGTCACCGCGACTGAGTGACGCTCGATCGTCACGCGACCTTCGTCGCCGATCGCGGCAATAATAGCAGCACGCTGGCCCGATTCACCGAACGTCAGGGGTTCCGGGTTGCCCGGATAGGTAAAGCGTTCCGCGTCGCGGGGTGCATGGTAATGCCCGAGGAGCGCGAAATGAAGGCCGGAGGCCTCGATCTCAGCTGCTCGAAACGGCGCATACGGTTCCTTGCCCGTTTCCTCGGTATAGAAGGAGCCTTGTTCTGATCCGTGAAATAGGGCCACATGAACGCCACCACGGTCGACCTTAAAGCCGCCGAGGAAGTTAGGTGTCCCTGCCGGCGTACGGTGGGCAGATCCCCATAGTGTCAGACCCTCGGCGATCGTTACCGGTACAAGTCGGTTCTGCTCGAACACGTAAACGTTTGGGCTCCAACGAACGCGCCCATACAAGCTCTCGGGACCGAGCCAATCATGGTTGCCGGGCGCGATGAAAACTCGGATGGGATGTGCGCCTTCAAACAGCGCACGCAAAAACTGGCCAGTATCCGGGGACACGCGATCGTGTTCGAACAGATCGCCACCGCAGCAGATCACGTCAACCCGCTGGTCCATGGCGAGGTGGATGCTCTGTGCCAGCGCATCGCGCAAGGCTTGCCGTCGCTTCCGACCGACTTCTGGTTTCGCCCACGCGAAGGGTGAATCTAGATGCAAATCGGACACGAGGAGAATCCGCATCAATTATCTCCACGCCGTCGGAACGCCGTCAGCGTATCCGCCGCACACCCAAGCCCATCGCCCGTGCACTGCCAACCCGTGACCTTCTTGGAGAATTCGGCAGACCACAGCTTAACCATGAACGCTTATTGTATTCCTGTTCCGTGCCCAACGCCCGCCGGAGGTCGGGACCATCCGAGCTATGGCTGGGAACTGTTCAGCGCTCCCACCTTCGGCGCGCCATGTTTAGCTTGTTATTGAGCGCCGATAGCGCAGCTGTCTATGGTGCCCTTTTTGATGGCCGCTGCACAAGGCCGCGACTGCAACCGCGTGGTTTCGCTCGGGTCGGCAAGTCCTGTCTCGAAACGGAGAATGCCCTATATGCACTTGGGCATGCGAAACATCGCAGAATCCGTAATAGAACTCAAAAACCGGAAACCATGTTCGATTTTGGTGCTTGACGAGGGCCGCGACGAAAACACACCCTTCTGGCGCGCCGCGGCGCCAGATGCTCTTGGTGATGGCGATCAAGTCCTCCTGGGATCTTCGCCAAACACTAGAAATGCGTTGAGATAGGCCATTCGGGCGATAGGAAAGCCAAAAGCCCATAATTGAAGCCTGGGGACGTATAGAAGCGCTCCCGCCGCTCGCATTTGAGACGTCTCTTGGCCTCCGGTCTTAAGTCCGGATTATCTTCCGTCCGTATGAGCCACCACCGGACGAGGTAATGCGCAGTCGCACTCAGCAGCCGCTCAACCTCAACATTGAGTGGCTCCCTCCGCATCACCGGTGAAATCAAGCGCGCCGAGCGCAGTGCGCGTCGAAACACCTCTTCGGTGACGATCAGAACGGCGGCACACGCACCCAGTTTCGCGGGCTGCCTATTTGACACGACGATGACGTTGGCCCGCTCCTGCTTATCGACCACCCGCCCGCCTGCCTTGGCGACGACCGTCTCCTGCAATTCACGCGGCATGTCCCAAGACGTTCCCACGAAGTGAACACGCAGCCCCGTGAACGGCTTGCCCCGTGGATCTGGTATGCCGGTGAGCATCCAGCGATCGCCAAACGTCGCGCCAAGCCCGAGGATACAGTGGCTACCGTAGCCGCCAGAATTAGGGTTGAAGCCACCCGAATTAACTACATCTTCGTCGAGTTTCCGATGGTACTTACGATACACTATCTTCAGTTTCTTCGTGGAACACACCGCAATCGCGCGCCTCAGGTCGTCTTCGGTGTCGATCATGTAAAGCAGAGCCTGCATAGCGCTATCTCCTCTTGCAGCATTGGCAGCACATGTTGGTTCGCATTCGGGCCATTGCCTTTTCCTCACATTCGAAGGAATGAGTGGGTTGTCGCCATACCCTCGGTGCACCTACGCGCATAACTACTGTTTCAAGTAACGTCTTATTTGAGTTGGTCGATTAACCTATAATAATTCTCCTTGCTGATCCAAGAGCAATGTAACTTTATAGATCAACTGCCTTCTCACTCGCAGCGTAAGCCGTCAACTTGAATGAATCGGCTTTCGAGGTGCAACACCACAACTGGCAGGCGGCGCACCAAACATCGGTGTGATCTAAGTGTGGTTTCGTGTTGCCACCACAAGAGGATAGCTCACAGTTGTGGCAATGGAAATACCACCGACTGCGGCAATACGGACAACCAGCGTAGTGGCTGCCGATAACGATTTGGGCGTTCAGCGTGAGTGCCTGAAAGGAATCCGCTGACTTTTCTCCATCTGCACCGCTACTCAGTGCAGCGGGGCTCGGAACGTCGCTTTGCGTCTGAGGTAGTAGTTCCTTGCCGCACCCGCTACAGAACTTCCGCGTCGACTCCAGCTTCTGTCCGCACTTCGGGCAGAACTTCCAGGGCGTGTCGGTGGATGTCGCACGGTGTACTGGCACATCTTTCACCGGAGGCATGGCAACCGCTCGAATGAGTTCGAGCGCCCCGCGCCCTTGCCGCCGAACCACCATCAAGAACGGTTTACGGGTCGGTCCACAGACCGCAGGTAGCGCCAGTTCGTCAAGAGACAACGACCCTCCGAATTGCACCGGCCCTGCGGTAGGACTTCCCTTGCACTTGCCATCATTTGTGGCTCTCATAAAGCAGCTCCAATCGTGCATGCAGACCTACCCCACTCCCAAGAAACGGCCGCTCGAAAAGCGCAGCCAGATTCAGGGCGTGTTCTTTGTTAAGAACAGCTCTGACAGATTCAGGTCGCCTACTTCGCTAAGAAAGTGGCAAAACTCCTTCCGGGGGATCTCGCGCCACGAAATGGCCTCCTGATCCAGGAGTTGGCGAACGGCAGAGTCAATACTCGTGCTTACCACCATCAGCCGTGTTTTCCCATTCTCCGAAGAGAGGAGGTCCCGTTTTAGGGTGGTGATCCGTTCTCCGTCGCGCTCGGTGACTTGTTCCCATTGGCACGCCACCACGAGTTCGCCGCCTTGGTCGGAGGCAAACACCAGTTTTGTCCTTCCGCAACGGCCAAGAGCTTCCCTATTCAAAAGGCGGAGACCAGTTTCAATTAGTTGCGGGTACTTGACGAGGGCCGCGATGAACCCGCGCAGTCTCGCGCGCCTTCGCGCCAGACTCTCTTGGACCCAGCGAGCCATTTCTTCCGCTTCTGCTCCAAAGGTTAGCGAGATCGGCCATACAGGCGATAGAAACGCCAAAAGATCTTCATCGAAGCCTGGGGACCTATATAAAGCTCGCCTTCGTTCGCAATTGAGACGTCGCTTGGCCGCTGGTCTTAGGTCCGGATCGCCCTCATCGTCCCAGCAGCACCATCGATTCATTATGCGATCCTGGACGAGATCCAAAAGAGGCTCGACGCCATCGGCAAACTCTTGCCCAGCAAGACCGCTTACCCCGATACCGTCATCAGCCCAGCCACCGCCGCCGCCGCAGGCGACCGGCGTGTAGCTGATGAAGCCGACGTCAACATGTTCTCCGACGTGGAAAGACCAGTTCTCATATACTCCGCCTCCTTCGTAGCCAATACAGTAGCCGTACAGATCAAAGAACGGCCCGGCACCACGTCGGACGCGACAATACGCCAGTGCCAGGCGAACGCCTCGGTTGTTTGGCTCATATTGAATAGCGACCTTCACTCTTACTCTCGGGCTCACTGTTGTGACAGTCCGTGACTCAAAGAGGATGCAAGAGGCAGGATTGTCTTCGACCACGTGGCCAGCGACCAGGTGATCAAAGAGCATGCGGATGGCGGCTATCTGCTGCTCTATCGTCGGCACCGAGTTTCTATGGGTGTCAACATACTTGACGATCACGAACGGGTCCACCTGCGGCAGTTCAATCCTCTGGGCCTCACACCACCGGAAGAATCGCCCCACTGCCAAGGCGTACGCCGCTCTGGTGCTGCAATCATGGATCTTGGCGGTGAAGAATTTAATAAACCGCGAACTCGCCCGCTCGCCCGCGCGGCGGATAGGGCCAGGCAGACGCGACAAACCAGCCGCGACCAATTCGTCGGGTAGTTGCGGTCCTCCTGGTGTGGGCACCAGTTTGTTGGCCATGGCTGCTCTTACCGTTAAACCAGAAGCTATTCTTGATAGCCGTTCAAGTCCAACATCATTTTCATTATCCATTAATGCGTGAGCAATTTCTCAAGCCCTTATGCCGTCATGGTGATGGCAGTCCATTAGAAGGCCGTTTGTTTCTGCCGCGCGACCCTAGCTGCGGATCACGCTCGCGAATCCTCCTCCGACCATTCTCGACTCGAAAAGAACGCGTTCCCGCGTGAAAGGCATTCCCCCATGGCGGCAGCCAATTCTATCGGTCAGATATTCAACGAACACGATCCGCGATGAACTGCGCAAACGGCACGATGTCCATGTCGATGCTGGCTCGGTCGAGCGCTGTCAAATAGGCGGCGCGGTCCTCGACCTTGATGACCATCCAGCGATAGCCTCCCGAGGCAAGCATCGCGTTCATCAGGAAACGTGCCATCCGCCCGTTCCCGTCGGGGTAAGGATGAACGTATCCGAACAGCCAGTGGCCAAGAACTGCGCGAACGGCTGCTTCGGGCTCGCGCTCCAGCAAATCAAACACCGCCTGTACCGCATCGCGAACCACTTCCCACCGCGGCGGTACATAACGCGACGTCCGCAGGTAGACGGCGTCGTTGCGGTATCCGGCCAGCGCCGATGGCGTAATCAATCCGGCGCTCACGCAGGGCTGAAAGAGCTCGCGGTACCACTCCCGGTGAGCGGCTCGCACGAGACGCCCGGCATTGGCTCCGCCGATGATCTCGGCGATATTGCCCTTGACGATTTGAAAGGCCTGCCAGTAACCACGCGCGGCCAGAGCGTCGCGACTCTGCCGGTCGGCATCATGGTGATCGGGGTCCCAATTGCCCGCCCTCACCCGCTCGATCAGTTCGTCCGAAACGTTGTACCCTTCGATCGACAAGGAGTGGTAGGCATCGCTTCGATACACCTCGTCGATGAACCGCATATAGGCTTTCTTGTCGCGCGGCAAGCCGGGCGCCTTCGGAAAGACATCGAGAACCTTACCTCGCATCGCCTCCCACATCGCGCGGATACGCCCGACAATGGGTGCGATTGTCGCGTTCCCCGTCGCGAACTCCGGCTGGCCCGCAAAGGGATCGGTCTCCCGCACGTCATATCCGGCCGCCTTCATGGTGGCGGCGATTTCGTCCGCAGCCTCCGAGCGCCCGATGTGTCGAAATGCACCGATCATCCGGCCAGCTACGACGGATCGGCCCCCATCGAGAATCCGCCGGAGTACCTCTGAGGCATCGGGTACACTCGCGATCACGACCTCCATCTCAATGGGATTGGTCCTAAAGAAAGTTTCCGACGCCTTGACCAGTGCCGCTGCGGGCGAGAAGAGCCATAGGCCCTCCCGCGTCACCAGGTCCGCTGGCGGCGGCATCTGCGGCTGCTTCAGATCGTAGAGGGACGTGCCGAAAGGTAGTGCAACTTTGTTGTTCGCGCCCTTTGGCGTGTGAATGATGACCTGGGCTGGAATGACGGTGTTCTCTGCGTGGATGAGAAGCGACTGCTCTGGAGACAGCCACCACTCACTGCCGAAGCGTTCGCCGAAGTACCGCGCGCAAAACTCCCAGAATGACGCATACCACGGGTTGCTGTCTCCGTCGCGGCTTCCCGGACTGGAGGAAATCAGCCACCCTTTCAGGACCTCCTGGAGGAAGCCGTTCTGGAGCAACCGTTCCCGGTGAACGCGGCTCAGTTCTTGCGATTGGAAAACCCGGCGCCCACCCTTCTGGAGATTGCGAAGAGCTGCCAACGATGCGGCGAGTCGTTCGTTTGGAGTGGCCAGCTTGAACCTCCTGTTCTGGGTGACGCCTGCGAGATTCTGCGGTCGTTCCGATACAAGTTTATAATGCCGTATGGTTACAAGTCAATCATGTCGTACTGTTACAAGTCTATGGTGTTGTCTGGACCCGGCCGAAGAGCCACCCAGGGTCGTATCACGACCCCACGTTTGCGGCACTCTCTTGGGGCACAAACGGTGTCCTCGGCGAGGCAACCTGTAAATCACGCTTACAGGTTGGCCGGTGAAAGGGCACTCCGATCCTCCGTGGGCTGTGGATAACTCCTGTGGGAGATCGGAATGATGCACGGGACGTTAGGGGCGCTTTTGCCCGGCCGGGAACGGGAGTTTCGGGGCGCTTGAACGGGACATTGGGGGCGCTCTTCTATATACCTGTATCTACCTGACGAAAGACCAGTAGTAGGCAGCTCTAAACCGTGGAAATGTGGAAATCCGGCCTGACCCGAACCGCCGCCTCGCGGCAGGGAAAAACAGCAGCGTCGTCGTCGGGTAAGCTTGATAGCGAAAGGGGAATGGCGTATCCTTTCGTAAGGAAAGAGCTAACGAAAGGATCTTGTGTCCGGCCAGGACGAACAGAACCTACGCCTCGGGCGCTACATCGTCACAACCTACGGAGAGGAAGCCGTCCGTGCATTCGTTCCGCCTCCGCTCCCACCGGCGCCGCCCGTCCGCCTGGAGTCCATGCAACTGCTCCTGGAACAGGCCAACCAGGCGCTGGGCAGGCTGGACGGCCTCGCATCGGTGCTCCCGGACCTGTCGCTGTTCATCTATGCGTACGTCCGAAAGGAGGCTGTGCTCTCTTCCCAAATCGAAGGCACACAGTCTTCGCTCTCCGACCTGATGTTGTTTGAGAACGACGAGGCACCTGGCGTCCCTTTGCACGATGTGCAGGAAGTCTCCAACTATGTCGCGGCGATCAACCACGGACTCGCGCGGTTGCGGGGCGGCTTCCCGCTTTCCTTGCGGCTCATCCGCGAGCTTCACGAGATTCTGCTGGCCCAGGGTCGCGGAAGCGATAAGCTCCCCGGCGAATTCCGGCAGAGCCAAAACTGGATTGGCGGCACCCGTCCCGGCACGGCCGCATTCGTGCCACCACCGCCGGATCTGGTCTCAGAATGCATGAACGCGCTTGAGTTGTTCCTGCATGAGGAGCGGCAGGATCTACCGGTTCTGATTCGGGCTGGGCTCGTACACGTGCAGTTCGAGTCCATCCACCCATTCTTGGACGGCAATGGCCGCCTGGGACGGCTGCTGATTACGTTTCTGCTGTGCGCGGCGGGGGTACTGCGGGAGCCGATCCTTTACCTGAGCCTCTATTTCAAGCAGCACCGCGCGGCGTACTACGATCTGCTCGATCGGGTGCGAACGAAAGGTGATTGGGAGACGTGGCTCGACTTCTTCCTCACGGGAGTGCGCGATACTTCCGAGCAAGCCGCCACTGCGGCACGCCGCATTCTGGCGCTGTTCCAGGAGCACCAACGTCAGATCGAAGCCCTGGGCCGGCCGGCCGCATCCGTACTCCGAGTCTTCGAACACATGCAGCGCAGCCCTATCGTCTCGATCCCCGGCGCAGCCGGGAAGATCGGCATCTCCGCCCCAACGGTGGCGAAGTCGCTGGAGCATATGCAGCGACTTGGCATTCTCCGGGAGATCACTGGCCGCCAGCGTCACCGGCTCTTCGTTTATGACCGGTACATGGAGATCCTGAATGAAGGAACGGAGCCGATGCGGTGAGGTGCCGCAACGCGAGAAGTGCTCCGAAAACAGCAACTTGACGAGGGCGCCCCTAAAGTCCCGTGAAGACACACCACGAGGGCGGGGCGCCCCGGAAGGGGAAGCGTCGTCAAAACTCAGTTGTCAGCCCGAAGCGCTGCCGCCTCAGGTGCCGGTCAGCACGCTGGCGCGACAGCCGCAGCCCGATTGACGATCAGCGCGGAGCCGTCAGCCGAGATGCGCGCCGGGCATTCCGGCCATATCCCGTGGATGGCGCGGAGCCACTCCTCGAGTTTTTCGCGGAAGCGCCGCGGCCTCGCGTACTCCACGTTACCCAGTTGTGCGGCCAAGCCGCGGGGCCCAAAGATCGGGACCAACTCTTCGCTCTTCGCGGCGAAGCAACGATACGAGAGCCACATGAAAAGGTCGAGGATCGCCGGCGCGGACGACAACACGCGCACCGCGTCCATGTCGGTCGGGATCGGGTGTTCCACGATCTCCTGATAGAACTCGTCGCTCAGCACGATGACGTTCTCAAACGCTTCGGTCAGCGCGGGCTGATTCTCGTCGCGGTTGTACCAGATTGTGGCTTCGCGCAGGAAGTTGAAGCGGGATCGGTGAACTACCTTGGCACCAGGCTTCAGCGGGTCCGTTCCGAAGAAGATCGTGGCGCCGAAGATCCGTTCGAAGGCACCGATCAGCCTGCGGTACTCCTTGCCGCCTTTGTGCATTCCGAACGTCTCCAGCATCTCCGACGCGCTGCGGAATCGAATAACCTGGCTTTTCTGTTGGACCGCCAGCGTGGCCAAGAATATTGGGACTATCCGGTCCTGGCCGAACGGAACCCCGTAGTCGGGATGCCCAGTGAGCTGAAGGACGAAGCGACCATTCCGTCGTTCGAAAAGCAATTGGTTCGCAGGCAGGCGACGGACCGGCAGGCCGCACAACACGAACGGGCGGGAACTGAAGCCAAGGGTTTGCCCGCCTTGCGCTCGCTTTAATCTGACAAGTTCAGCCCCTTCGACTTGGCGCAGCTTGTGCTTGGAAACGTGAAGATGCGGGTGAGTTCGTTTGAGCAGACTGCAGACTGATTCCAGACCGGCAGCGGGTCCGCCGTCGAGGACTTGCAATAGTGCCATTGAGTCGCCTTCTGGCGCCGTTCATGGCGCCGGTTTGGCGACCCTCGGGGAGGGTGGGTAAAGGTGAGTTTCTGAAGCCTGCCGCCGTTACTCCGTTTACTCCGTTTTCTCGCAAACTGGGCGGCTACGCTGAAAATCCATGCACTTAAATGGTCAGGATGCAACGCCTTGGACGCGGAAGTTGCTTATTTTCAAATGCAGTGCAGGTTCCCAAGCTGGACGTCGCGGGTTCGAGCCCCGTCTCCCGCTCCATCTTTTCAACGACTTGCACGAACCCATTCCACTCTGTGCTCCGTTAGTGCTCCGTTTACATGATTAGCGCCGCCTCCA
>Ga0187862_10002107_pt1 | contig 20500 bp, 19 predicted proteins | sample June2016WEW_10_1_FD_133003 | JGI IMG/M metagenome (GOLD analysis project Ga0187862, IMG submission 133003) | Peatland microbial communities from SPRUCE experiment site at the Marcell Experimental Forest, Minnesota, USA - June2016WEW_10_150 | ecosystem: Environmental > Terrestrial > Soil >...
CCGGCGGATTTTGAGTCCGCTGCGTCTGCCAGTTCCGCCATCCCGGCTGAGGTGCATAAACTGAAGAGAAAACTAGCTTAATTTACAATGTGGGCCTTTGCAACCGCGACCGATTCCGACTCAACTGCAGCCGAACTGTGGCTGTTCTGGGCTTTCTCCTCGCTTGCTTTTAGCTTCTTCATGCGCTGAACGTCGCTAACTGCTGATCCTTCCGTGTGGTGCGGCTTTTTGTTGCGCGGCAGAGTAGAATCCATTGTTCGGTACCCCATAGTTCTGTATCCCAGACGAATGGCATAAGGTCAAAAAAAAATGAAAGCTCTTGTAAAAAGTAAGCGGAGTTCTGGCCTTTGGCTCGAAGAAGTTCCCGAGCCGGAGATTGGCATCAATGACGTCAAAGTCCGCGTTCTTCTGACCGGGATCTGCGGCACCGACCTGCATATTTACGAATGGGATGCCTGGGCCCAATCGACGATTCAGGTTCCGCTGGTCATCGGACATGAATTCATGGGCGAGATCGTCGCGGTCGGCTCGAACGTGGCCGACTTCCGGGTCGGAGAACTGGTCAGCGGCGAGGGTCACGTGGTGTGCGGCCGCTGCCGCAACTGCCTGGCCGGACGGCGCCACCTTTGTGCGCACACCCAAGGCGTCGGCGTAAACCGCGCCGGCGCATTCGCGGAATTCATCGTTCTCCCCATGTCGAACATCTGGAAACACAGCGAGGGAATCAAACCCGACATTGCCGCTATCTTCGATCCGTTCGGCAACGCCGTTCATACCGCTCTTTCTTTTCCCGTGCTTGGGGAAGACGTGCTGGTCACTGGGGCGGGGCCCATTGGAATCATGGCAGCTGCGGTTGCGAAGCACGCGGGTGCCCGCTATGTGGTGATTACCGACGTGAATCCGTACCGGCTGGACCTGGCCACGAAGGTTGGCGTGACCATGGCCATCGACCCACAAAAGACGAGCCTTCGGGAAGTGCAACAGAAGCTTGGCATGCGCGAAGGTTTCGATGTGGGTCTCGAAATGTCAGGGAACGCATCTGCGTTCCGAGACATGCTCGCGAACATGAGCCACGGGGGCAAGATCGCGTTGCTCGGCATACCTGCGGGAGAGATGTCGATCGACTGGCACCAGGTCATTTTCAACATGCTGACCGTCAAGGGCATCTATGGCCGCGAAATGTATGAAACCTGGTACAAGATGACCGTTATGCTGGAAAGCGGCCTCAACATTGAGCCGGTTATTACGCATCACTTCTCGTGGCGGGAACACGAACAGGCATTCGCCGTCATGCGCACCGGCAACGCCGGGAAGGTCATTCTGGACTGGCGCGACATGGGCTGACTCGATTCCCGTTAGAACCCGATGTGTCGGAAAAACAAAAAATCATTTTCGACGGGGTGAAGAGGATTCCTCCGCCTCGCAGGGTGCGGAAAGACTCCTTCCCGAGCAGAAAGTGTCACCTCAGCGGCTAAAGCCGACTCTTAGAACAAGCCCAGTTATCGCAGCGGTAAACCGCTGCGCCACCCAAAGGCAAACGCAAGATCGATTGTGTGAAACGAACGATGGCGTGAAACGATCTGGGCCCTTTCTGCACTATCCCTATAAGTGGACGACATCGCGCTGTATGGCGATCAGCCACAGTTTAGGATCCCAACTTGGAAACTCCCGGTTGAGATCCAATAAGGTGCCGGAGCCGAACGGGGAAGCGGCTCCGGCGCTTTGTGCGCAATCTTCTCCAGAGGTTTCAGATCAGAAGTTGCAGAACAGAGGGTGCAGATCTTCCCAATGCGCACTGCCCGCTTCATCCCGCCGGCCGGACGACTTCGCAGCCGGCACACGGTTCTGAAACACTCGTCATCGCCTCTCATGCTTGTCCCGGAAAAAGGCCACGCCTCGCCGCCCCAAGTGCTACACTGTCTGCCATTTCCGGGTCCCCGGGGCAAGCCTTTGCAATTTCAGTCCTTTGACGAGTCCTACGTGGCCCGCCTACGGGCGGGAGACGTCCACACCCAAGAGCATTTTGGCGCGTATTTCACCGCGCTGATCCAAGTGAAGTTGCGCTCGCGACTGCAGTCCCGAGAAGCCATCGAGGATGTGCGTCAGGAAACTTTTGCCCGATTTTATGTGGCTCTGCGCGAGGGAAAAATCCTGCATCCGGATCGCCTGGGATCGTTTGTGAACTCGGTTTGCAACAATGTTTTACTGGAGCACTATCGCACCGCCGCACGCCACATTTCGCTCGACGATGACGAACACGGAGACTTCCCCGCCCACGGAATCGATCTGCTGGGCGCGCTCACGGCCAGAGAAACGGAAAAGAAAGTCCGGGAGATCCTTGACCAGCTTTCAGAACGCGACCGGCGGTTGTTGCGCGACGTTTTCCTGGAGGAACGGGACAAGGACGAAGTATGCCGTGACTTCGGCGTGGATCGCGAGTATCTACGGGTGTTGCTGCACCGTGCCAAACAATCGTTCAAGTCATTGTATTTAAAGAATATGGGAAACGATTCGCCGGAGTTTACTCCGGCCTGAAGGCTGTGAAACGCCGGGCCGCGCCGGCACACTATGTATATATACGAGGGGGCACTCATGGACCACGATGCGGTGGTTCGCCAAAAAATGACGGAGAGGTACCTGCTCGGCGAACTCGATTCCGAGACGCGGGACGAGTTTGAGGAGCATTTTTTCGACTGCCCGGATTGCGCGTTCGACCTCCGCGCCGGTGCTTTGTTCGTGGAGCGGAGCAAGGCTGCATTGGCGGAAACATCCGAGCCGATTTCAGCTGGCTTGCCTGCACCAGCCCCGGTCCCGGCGAGGCTGGGGTGGCTCCCGTGGTTGCGCCCGGCGGTGGTCGTGCCCCTGATGGGCTTGTTGCTGGTCACCATCGGATATCAGAATCTGGTTACGTATCCACAGCTGCGGCAGGCATTGAATAGTCCGCAGGTCTTGCCCTTTGCATCAGTGAATGTCGGCACCTATGGATCTGAGGGGCCGGTAATTAAGACCGGTCCAGGGGAAGGTTTCCTGCTTTTTGTGCGGATCCCGCCTGAGAATAGTTACTCAAATTACACCGCAGAGTTATATAATCCTGCGGGTAAGTTGGAATGGTCGCTCACCATTCCGGCAGCATCGGCGCAAGATCAGTGGCCAGTCAAAGTGCCGGGTGCGAATCGGGAAGCGGGCAGTTACACGTTGAAGGTACATGGAGTTACTCCTGCGGGCGAGAGTAAGGAAGTTGGCGGGGCATCATTTGAATTGCAAATTCAGAAGTAAGCCCAAACGGGAGGAGCTAACATCATGGCCGCAAATCCGAAATCACCTGTGGAATCTGGGCCTGTACTGGAACGGTCCCACGTGTATCACGCTGAAGCTTACGTACTCAACGGCCACCTGGAACACCCCATCAAGCAACCGATCGAACCGTATGGTCGCGTTACATTAGAGACCCGCCGCGAAAGCCTCATCACCCAGTCGGTCGGAGAGACCAGCGTGGAAGGCCTGATTTCCTTCAAGTCGGGACACACCCGCGTGATTGGCACCCAAGTCAAGCACAAGACGGATATCTTCGGCAACGATCACGCGGGCTGGGTGACGCTGTCGACGTCGGTGCTCGAAGGATTCAATGTTGTCGACATACTCACGGCCGATCGCGTGGTGGCGCAGGTTTCCACCGAGCATCCGATGACACAGGGCCATGTGCCCAAGGTGACGTTCCTGGGCACGCGTTTTGAAAACCTGCGGATTGGCGGGTATCCGGTCGAAGTGGAACTCGATCTCGGGATTTGCGGCAGCAAGCCGGAAGGCGACCGGCCGTATCTCGAAGACATCGACTTTCTGAAGCGCGTCGAGCGTCAACTCGATGGCATCGCCGATGCCAAGGGACTTCCTGAAACCCTGGAGAAAAAGTGCAGCGCCGAGATTGCGTACATCGAAGATCTCAAGCAGCGCGCCAATGGGGATTCGGACAGCAGTGCGAAAGGCGGTCGCAACGGCTATTCTAAGCTGCAATGTTCATTGGTCAAAAGCATCGGGCCGATTCCGATTCCTGGGGTCAGGACGTTCGGGAACCTCATCTTCATCCCGAACTTTGGGACCGTAGCCCTGGCCGAACTCGAAGTCGGCATCGGGCATGGCCATGGCGAATTCTCGGAGAAATCGCGAGATGGTTCTTCGGCACAGCCAAGCGACAGCAACTACTTCACCCTGAACATGCTGGGCATGCAACTGGGCTGCCCTGTCGGCGGGAAGGCGGCCGGCGGCGGCGTGACAGCCAACGGAAGAACGTCCCCGTAGCACAAGAGTTAGCCGTAGCTTTCATTCAGATAGTCACTGTATGCGTGATCATTGCCTGTGGGCTCGCCTGTAATCGTCGGGAGAGCCCCCAGGCTGCTTTTGAACGTGCCTACAAGTTCTTTGTCCACGGCGACCTGAAACGAAGTCAGGAAGAAGCCCACGCGGGATGCCAGCGATTTCGCGATTTGCGTCCAGACTGGGTTTGGAAATTCAGGATTCTGGAAGCCAACTCCCTCTTATGGCGAGGCATGTATGCGCAGGTGCTGACGCTCCTGGATTCTCCGCCGACTCGACCCAACGACAAGAGTTCGATTATCGAGATCCTCGCGATCAACGGCGTCGCCCACTCCAGTCTGCACGAGTTCGCCAAGGCAGAAGGAGAAGTCGGGGAGGCCGTGCATATGTGTCAGATGTCCTTGGAGGTCACATGCGGCGATGTCAGCCGGGCCCGCGGCATTTTGGCGGTACAACAGGGCCGGATTGAAGAGGCAAGGCGGTTCTTCGAGCAGTCATTGCAATTCGCTCGCGCTCACAACGATCATTTCCTCGAGATCACCGCTCTCCTCAACCTGGGCTTGACTTCGCTTCGAGAAGAACATTTTGACGAAGCTATCGATTGGACGGATGCTGCGTATCGAGCATCAATGACCTTCGGGGCTGATGGCGAAGCCCAAGTGGCTGTCGGTAACCTCGGCTGGGCCTATTACAACCTTGGCGACTCCGAGAAATCATTGGAGCTTTCTCTCGAAGCCGAGAAGCGTGCCAGTCAAGCGGGGAAGGCTATCGATCAGTTGTACTGGATCACGAACGCCGGATATGTCTACGCGGGCCTTGGCGATCTAACCCTCGCCAAAGAATCGTACCTGAAGGCGCTTGACCTCGCCACCAAGATCGACGGCAAGGAGGGTATCTACAACTCCCTCCGGGCGCTCGCCCTCGTGTCGGTCGAGAACGGGGATTTGGAAGACGCCAGAAAGTATTCCGACCAAGCTCTTGCAATTGCACGCGCCGACAACAATCGGCTGGATGAACTCTACCCACTTTTAGTCAAGGGGCTGATCGCCGCCCGGTCGCACGATGGGGCGGACGCAGAACGCATATTCCACGAGGTCGAACACGACCCGAATGCAAATACCTCATTGAAATGGCGGGCTGAGCACGCGCTCGCGCGACTGTATGAAGACGAAAGTCGCTCGGATGCGGCGGATCGTGAATATCGCGCGGCGCTGGCCACGTTCGAAGCCGCTCGATCGTCACTGCAGCGTAACGACGCGAAGCTGCCTTTTTCTAACAACGCCTCCCGCATCTACGACGACTATGTTCATTTTCTGGTGGCAAGCAGAAAGACGGACGACGCCTTGCGCTGGGCCGACTACAGCCGCGCTCGCACTTTGTTGGAAGGACTCGGATTGCTTGCCAAGGGGGCATCCACTGGGCCTCCGCCACTGAACCCTCAGCAAATCGCGCGGCGAGCGGAAGGCACAGTCCTTTTTTATTGGCTGGGCGAGAAGCAGTCGTACTTGTGGGCGATCACGCCGCAAAAGACTAGCTTGTTCACGCTTCCAGCAGGTGCGGAAATCGATGCGGCGGTCGAGAGGTATCGCAAGACTCTCGGCGGACCGCAAGACGTTCTCGCATCGGCCGACCCGGATGGCCGCTGGCTCTATCGCACGCTGGTCACGCCCGCGCAGGCACTATTGAAGAAGGACGCGAAGGTTTTCGTCATCCCGGATGGCAGCCTGAATAACTTGAATTTCGAAACTCTGCTCGTTTCGGAACCAAAACACCCCGAACCGGAGCCGTCGTCCGAACCAAAGCCGTCCGAATCAAAGTTGCACTATTGGATTGAAGACGTGACGATTGCGAATGCCAGCTCGTTGCGCGTGCTCGGCGCGACGCGCGCGGTCTATACCAAAGAGAAGCGCGGCCGCAGCCTGCTTCTTTTCGGCAACAGTGTCGCGCCGAACGATAAGTATCCCGAGCTCCCGAAAGCCGCGGCCCAGATGGAAAGCGTGGCCCGGCATTTTCCGGCGGTCGAGCAGCGGATATTCGCGCGCGAGCAGGCGACTCCGGCAGCATATCTGGCCAGCAACCCAGAGCAGTTTTCCTACATCCATTTTGTGGCGCATGGGACGGCTAGCCGGCTGAGCCCGCTCGACTCCGCGATTGTATTGTCGAAGATTGCGCTGTCGAAGGTCGACCTATCCAAGACCGATCTATCCAGGACCGATCTACCAAAGACCGGCCTATCGCAGACTGTGCCTTCCGCAGGCAGCGTCGAAAACGACTCTTTCAAGCTCTACGCTCGAGACATCATTCGCCAGCCCCTGCGCGCCGATCTGGTTACCATATCGGCGTGTTATGGCGCGGGTGAACGCGCGTACTCGGGCGAGGGACTGGTCGGGCTCTCCTGGGCGTTTCTCAGGGCCGGCGCTCATCATGTAGTCGCCGCCTTGTGGGAAGCGACCGACGCTTCCACCGAGCAACTCATGGATAAGTTTTACGACGAACTGGACAAGGGAGCGCTGCCGGATGCCGCTCTGCGCGCCGCCAAGTTGTCATTGCTTCGGGGAAGCGGATTCCACAATCCGTTTTACTGGGCACCCTTTCAACTCTATACCGGGTCGTGATCCGCGGCCAATGCAGAGCCGACCGTCCCCGCCCGGCTGGACGGGCGAGGCGCCCGTCGCTCCACCATATACTTCATTAGTCACGGTGCTCGTCGTCACTTTTGGGCAGGCGCATAGAAATAGTAATCCGCGGAATAGGGGCTCCTCGACTCCTTGCCATTCGCGGACACATTGCAGTCACTCGTTTGCGGCGGCAGGCCGCCGTCGGTGTGGATGCGTTGAATGGTCGTAACGCGGGCCAAGATTCCTTCGCCCGTGTGACTCGCTGCCGACAGCAGCAACCACGGGATCGCCCCCGGCTTCGGCGCATCCTGCTTGGCGACCACCTTGCCAGTCACTTCGCTTCCGTCGACGTGCTTCCACGCTGGTCCGGCGGAGTGATGCACGACCTTCTTGCCGGTCTCGTCGGTCAACTCCGCTTCGGGCGCATTCAGTACCCATGCGGGGTTTTGTCCGGCGTCGGCTTGGCACACATAGATTTGCACGCCTGTAGCGTGCGCCGCCAAGATTACTTCTTCGCCGGCTGACGCTTTCAAACTGTCCGGCACATCGGGCCGCGCTGGTCCGGCGCCCAAGACGCCAAAAAGCACGGCGATTGCGCCGGCCACCTGAATAAGAGTTCTCATTCTTACTCCCTCCCCCGCCAATGGAATCAATTCCATCGGACATATCGTATGGCAATTTCTAAAAGCCCGGCAGCATCGTGATTCCCTTTGCTTCCACGCACTCATAAGCTCGGCCGGCGGCGAGGTCCTTGTATTCTTCCGTTCTTCCGCTCGGCCATTCGATTACCAGACGATCAACCTTGTCTCGCTTCCCCAGCCCGAAGGTTACGGGCAATTCCGATTGCGACAGATAACTCGATCCGCCCTTGACCAGGCGTGATTGGCTCGCTGTTCCATAAGATGTTCCGTTCGACTCGCCGTAAAAGACTTTCACCGCAGCCCCGATGGCATCGCGATTGGACTTTGTCCCGATCAGTCGAATGCGGATACTCCGATTCCCCGTAGTCTGGTCGTTGCGGTAGAGATAGGCTGGACCGTTGTTGGTAGTGATCAGCAGATCAAGATCGCCGTCCCGATCGAAATCGCCGTAGGCGATGCCGCGGCCGACCTTGGGCTGGCTGAAGGCGCCGCCAATTTCAGCGGCCACATCGCGAAACGTTCCCCTTCCGCTGTTCAGGAAAAGTTGCGGCGGCTGCGCGTACCCCACGCCGCTGACATTGCGCACCGTGTCGTCAATATGCCCGTTCACAACTGCCAAGTCGAGTGAACCATCCAGATCGGCATCGAGAAACACGCAGCCGAATCCCAATTTATCTTTCGACGCCAAGCCCACTCCACTTTGCATGGCCACGTCAACATAATTTCCGCCATCGGAAAGCCGGTAGAGCCCGGTCATCTCGTTATCGAAGTTCGTGATGGCGACGCCGGCGTTACCTGAATTGTCGAAGTCGGCCACATCCACACCCATTCCGGCGCGCGCCCTGCCATCAGCAGAAAAAGCGATGCCGGCATCCACGGCTACATCCTTAAACGTACCATTGCGCTGATTTCGGTAAAGCTTATTGGGCTGCGTGTCATTGGTCACCAGCAAATCGGGCCAGCCATCGTGATCATAATCAAGCATGGCCACGCCCAGCGACTTCGAGCTGCTGTCGAAAATTCCGCTGGTGGCGGTGACATCCTCAAAGGTTCCATTACCGCGATTGTGAAACAGCCAGCAGGTTTCTCCGCGGTAGGCTTCGGGCGTGCAATACGATTTGTGCTTGCCGTCGAGACTGCAAAACACATCGTGCTCGGCAGACCACTTGACGTAGTTGCAGACAAACAGATCGAGCAGCCCGTCGCGGTCGAAATCAAACCACAAAGCGGACGTGCTCAACGCCTGCCGGCCACCCAACCCACTCGACTTAGTAACATCGACGAACGTCCCCTTGCCCGTGTTTCTGAACAGCCGGTTCTGGCCTACGCAGGTAATCAGGATGTCAGGATAGCCGTCGTTGTCGTAATCTCCGACCGCAACTCCCATGCCGTACATCTCGACGTCGAGCCCGGCGCTGCTGGTCACGTCGGAAAATGTGCCGTTGCGATTATTGCGATAGAGCTTCAGCGTGCTGGGCTCCGGCTGCGACGCCCGCCACCGTCCACGCACCAGGCTTATATCCTCGCGCGGGTGGCCGGGCCAGTCGGCGCCATTCACTAAAAGGATGTCCTGCCAGCCGTCGCGGTCGTAGTCGAGGAATGCGCAACCGGCGCCAAGTGTTTCCGGCAGCAACTTCCCGCCATAGGCGCCGCTGTTGTGACGGAAGCGAATTCCAGACGGGGCAGTTACATCGACCAACCGGAAACCGGGGTCAGGCGAGGAAGAAGCTGCGAATGCATCGAATCGCAAACCTGATGTCGCGATTGATGCCGATGCCAGGCCTGCCATTCCCCAGAGAAAAGTTCGTCGGTCGACTGCACGATGGCCCACTGCACGGCGGTTCACGGCAGGGACGCTCACGGCAGGTTAACCAGCCCGTTGCGGATCGCGTAGACAACCAACTCGGCGGTCTTATGAGTTCCCAAAGCGTCCATCATGTTGGCCCGATGAACGGCGACGGTGTTGGCGCTGAGATCGAGCGCTGTGGCAATCTCCTTGTTCGATTTGCCATCCACGATCATTTGCAGGACTTCGAGTTCGCGCGGAGTGAGCGCCGCGTGGCGCTTGCCTTTGAGCACAGCCGCGGGCCGGAGTTGGGAATCGAGCACAGTTTCCCCGTTTACGACTCGCCGGATCGCAGCACCCAACTCTAGGTCCACCGCGTTTTTCAGGACGTAGCCGCGCGCCCCGGCCTCAAGCGCCTGCCGCACCAGAGTCTCCTCCGGATGCATGCTGAGCATGAGCACCAAAGCCCGCGGATGCTTGCCAAGAATCTGCCGCGTGGCCTCCAACCCGTTCATGCCGGGCATGGCACAATCCATGACAATCACTTTCGGATGAAGCTCATCCGCGAGTTTGATGGCTTCAAGGCCGTCGCCAGCCTCACCGGCAACTATTATGTCCGGCTCATCTTCCAAAATGCGGCGGAATCCTCGCCGTACCAGGGCATGATCATCAACCAGCAAAACCGAAATCTTATTGGGCATAGGAATCAAGCTTCCAGATTCTTTCTTGGAACTCGCAATCGAACCAGCGTTCCTCTTCCATCTGCACTTTTTCCGTCTGCACCTTGCGCGGGCCGCAAAAATTCAACTGTGCCGCCCAGCAACTCTGCGCGCTCCCGCATCGCCACCAGCCCAATTCCCTGGTTGGCGGCGCGCGCGTCAAAACCCCTGCCGTGATCTTCCACTTCGACTTCCAAGGCTTGCGGCAGAAATCGCAGACGCACCCAGGATTCTTTGGCCCCGGAATGCCGGGTCAAATTGTTCAAGGCTTCCTGCACCACACGATACACATGAATGGCGGCATTTCCATCCACGGGAAAAGATTCGCCCGATTTCTCATAGAATACGTGAACGCCGGCCTGCCTTTCCACCACCGGCAGATACCAGTCGAGCGTGCTCTCCAGTCCGGTTTCTTCGAGCATCACGGGATGCAGGGCCTGCGAAAGGCTGCGCACCTTATCCAATGCGGTTTGCGTAACCTCACAGACTTCGCGCAATTCCGTGCGCAGCGCCGATCCCTCTGGAGCGTGATTTCCCGCGCGCGTCAGCATCATACCTACAGCGGTCAGAATCTGACCGAACTCATCGTGCAATTCGCGCGAGATGTGACGCAAGGTGGATTCCTGGGTGGCAATCAGCTTCTGGGCAAGCTCGCTGCGCTGTTCGGAAAGCGCCGCGAGTCGTGCGAACAATCTCCGATTGGAACGGATCAGGTAGAGACTGGTAAAAAGAATCGCAATCAACGTCGCGGTCAGGAACAGATACACCTGGCGCTGCACGCGGTCGTAAATCTGTCCAATGCGCAACGCGGCTTGCTCTTCGCTCTCATTGTTCTGCACCAGCAGCCGGGAAACAGCCGTGCTCAGTGCCTCCTGCCGGGCGCGCAGCGAAATTCGAATCTGCGTTCTTGCTTCCGTCTGGTTGGGATCGTGCGCCAGCGCGAAGGTGCGATCCGCCGCGTCCCAAAACTGCGCGACCGAATTCTCCAGGTACTGTTCCTGGTCGGGAGTGCGATTCACCGGGGCCACCTGCTGCTCGCGGCGCAGCGCATCGTCCAAATCCGTCCGCACGCGCTGGAACTGCGCCGTCCACGCCGTTAGGGGGTAAGGCTCATCATTATCCAGCATGTCGCGCATCGCCAGGGCCAGCGAGTTCAAATCGTTCTGGATACGAAGCAACTGCAGAGAGTCTTTCCGGTTGCGGTCGACCAGATTGTTCTGCAGTTCGCGCAAGCCGGAGATCTGCCGTGTGATGTAGCCCGAGTAGGCAATGACGGCCGCCAGAGTAATGATCAGTCCCAAGAACAATTTTGGAGTCGGAGACCGATGGGGCGCAGGCAAACGGAGCACGCCCCGAGAATACAACGCGGGCGCCCTAATTTACCAACCTGCTCAGCGCCGCTTCAGTGAGGGAAAAGACTGAGCAATTCCCGGACTACGTCCGCGGCAGTGTAGGTCGTCGATCCCGCTGGCAGGAACCGGTCAATTCCGGTCAAGTCATTTCCCGATGTGACCAGAGCATGCTCGGTGTATTTTCCGTTTCGGACCTGTGGGTGTCCGATATTCGCCAAGAGGGCGTTGCAGAGGCACTTCTTTCTCGCTGTATCTTCCTGCTTTCCGCCCTTGGATAAATATGTGGTCACGGGTTCGGCGGAGCAGCGGTAGTCGATCTCTCCTGACGGTGTTCTGTAGGCTTCGCGTAAATAGCCCACATCACAGATCCGCGGGCGAGCGAAATAGACTTCATCTTCGGAAAGCGACCCTTCCAACTGCGCCACCTTGAATGGAAAACTGGTTGGCGAAGCCACCGGGTCGGTGAATACTTGTGCCGTGCCGGAACGCGCCTTTTCCACCAGCGCACGCTTGAAGCCAGTCTCCAGGCCTGACTCCTCGCAGAATGCAAATGCCGTCCCGACCTGCACTCCCGCAGCTCCTCGGTCCAGGGCCTCCGCCAGTTTCTCGGGCGAACCGTAGCCTCCGGCAAGCCAGAACGAAACGCCGAGAGCACGAATTTTTTCCAGGTCAACCGTGTCGCGCTCTCCGTAAATCGCCTCTCCTTTTTCATCAAGCTGCAACTTTCCACGGGGCGGCGCGTTGTGGCCACCGGCCGTGTATCCCTCAATCACGAATCCGTCGACTTTACCGTCCGCCTTCTTCAGCATGGTTGTCGCCAGGGTATTGGACGCGATGATCGCCAGGAACTTCGGCCGGGTTAGTGGCGGAAGATCACACCCCACAAATTCCCTCGGCGTGAATACCATGGTTCTATCGTCGCCATCCTGCGCCCCCGTGACCTGGAGGAGATAGGTTGCAGGCTGGTGATTTGCCAAGCGATCGAGCACTCCAGGAATCTTGAGCGGAACACCGGCTCCCATCAGAACGTATCCCACGCCAGCCAGCATGGCGCCGTATAAGGAGGGCAAATGCGGGAGTTGAACCTTTTCCAGGTAGTTGATTCCAACTGGATTGTCGTGGCCTTCGCGCGCCAGGATCACTTCCACAAAATTGGCCAGAACGCAAAGTTCCGCCAGTTCGCGAGGAGCATTCTTCGAGTTCGTTGGCAAGACCTGGTAGGGCGCTCGTTCCGCTTTCCCGCCTGCTACGTAATACTTGCTCCAAACACGCTCGGCGATTTCCGGAATTGGAAACTGATCAAGACCGCGGCGCATGTGGCCGCCGGGGTCACCGTCTTGCAAGCGCCTGGCAAGAATCGAATCCAGCGCCGTTCCAGAAACCACGCCGAGTTGGCCGAGTTGGGACACCGCCTGCGCCAGCCGCCAATTGGAAACGGCTGCGCCCATTCCGCCCTGAATGATGGTTGGAAGATTAGTCATGATGAAAAACACGCACCGACCGCTCATTATTTCAAAGGCGGAGGATGCTCATTGTCTGAGTTTTGTAATTATTTCGTCCCGCTCCGCGTGGGTGCATCCCGCGGCAAGCGTCTCAGGCATGGTCGAGCCCGGTGGCATCCGCTTGCGTCGGGTTGGCGGCGGCAGTGATCTGGTTACGAACGTCCCAAAGATCTTTGTAGAGCCAGCTTTCCATTCGCTGCTGCAGCACTTCCACGGGCGTTCCCATGGTGCCGACGACGCGGCCTCCGATGATTCTTTCGGCGAGCTTGAGATGGTGGAAACGGAACAGCTGCATGCGTTCATCGAAGTCGAGCAGGCGCTCGGCGACATCGTGCAGCCCAAAGAATTCTTCGTGACGCCGGTAGAGGTCGCCGACGGTGATGCCGGCGCGGCCGATTTGCTCGTGAAATGCGTGGCCGAGGCGCGGGCCAATGTGGAGCAGCGAAAGGAATCCGGGAGAGTCGAGGCCGCTGCCGTGTCCGAGGCCGGCGCGAATCACGTGGTAGTCATGGGGAGTTATGGTCTCCAGAATATGCAGCAGGCCGATGGTAGGTTCGAGCAGTTGCATGGCGCGCCGGATCAGGCGTGTGCTGTTGCCATAATCGGCGCGGTCGAGCGCTTCGAGGGCGCGGCCCAGTTCGAAAGCCGCTCCTTTCAGCAACAATTCCGAGCTCTGGTGCACGACCAGGAAGGTCATTTCATCTTTGTGCAGCAGTTCCGCGGGCGACTTTTGCAAGGCGAGCAACTCGTCGGTTCGCAAATAGCGCTCGTAGTCAGTCGCGCCCTTGCCGGGGAGAATCGGTTTTGTGAATTCGTCGCGATGTGCCATGTGGAACCACCATGCCAAGCTATCTGCTGCCGGACCGCAAGTGTTCGGCCGGAGGATGCGGCGCCCACTGCGGATCTTCATCCGGCGTTACGATCTGGCCGTCGCGCATGTGAACGATGCGATTACCATATGCAGCGGCCTCGGGATTGTGCGTAATCATCATCACAGTCTGGCCTAAATCCTTGTTTGACTGGCGCAGCATGTCGAGGACGATGCTCGAGCTTTTCGAATCCAGGTTGCCGGTGGGTTCGTCGGCGAGCACGATGGCGGGGCGGTTGATGAGCGCGCGGGCGAGCGCGACTCTCTGCTGCTCGCCGCCGGAAAGCTCGTTAGGGCGATGCTCCAGACGTTGCGCGATGCCGAGCATGTCGGTGATCTTCTTCAGGAACGCGGGATCTGGCTTACCCAATCCGGCGATGTCAGCAGCGATCTCGATATTCGAGCGCGCGCTAAGCGTAGGCAGAAGGTTGAATTTCTGGAAGACGAATCCGATCTTGCTTTTGCGCAACCGGGTGCGCTCGCCATCGGAAAGCGTGGCGAAATCCACGCCGTCAATGGTGACGCTTCCTGAGTCGGCCTGGGTCAGTCCGCCAAGCAGATAAAAAAGCGTGGACTTACCGCTGCCCGAAGGCCCCACGATGGTAACGAACTCCCCTTTTTGCACGCTGAAGGAGACACCGCGCAGAGCAGGCACATCCACTTTGCCAACCCGGTAGGTTTTACGGAGTTCCCTGGCTTCGATGAAGGCCGACATCCAGTGAAAACGATATCACACGCGGGCAGCAAAGTTCGGCGGCGGCGCTCACGCCACGCTCGCGTGCCCCACGTCCACAGCGCGAGGGCGGAGTTCAACCGGGCGCTTTGGACCGCGTTTGCGCACCAGCAACACGCGAATGCGTTCCAGCAGTTCCGCCGGTTCGTACATTCCCTTGGAGAGAAAAACATCGGCGAGCGTTTCGCGTTCGTAAATTTTGGTTCGGCCCGAGATCAGCACGGCCGGGGTCTGCGGAGAAAGAGTTTTGATTTCCTCGATCAGTCGCGAGCCATCCACGCCCGGCATGATCAGGTCGGTGAGCACCAGGTCAATACCGCCGCGGCGGAAGGCTTCGAGGGCCTGTTCGCCATTGTTGCACGCGAGCACGCGGTAGCCCCGCGTCTCCAGCATGACTTTGCGGATGGAAAGTGCCTGTTCGTTATCGTCTACACAAAGAATCGTTTTCTTGGGCTTCATTGGCCTGACCGGGAGATTGGCGTCACAAATGTTTTTCTGATTTTTTCCTGATTTCTTTTTCTGAGAACGTGGAGCGAGGTGAATGCTAAACAGAATCGTAGGTCCGGTAAAGTGCCGCGCTCGCCAATGGCACTCTGGTGTGAGGGAAGATCGTGCCATCGGCCCCGGAGCCGCGACTGGCGCGGCGTTTTGCTTCGCTAGATGGCGAGGGTGACTTCACCGCGGAGAACTTCCACACAATTTCCACCGACACGCACATTGGCAACCTGGTTATCCTGCCGAGTAGCCAGCTTGGTGGCGCGAACAAAAATGCTGCTGGGACGGTGCATTTCGAGGCCTTGCTCGATCAAAACCTGCTCATCGCTGTCAGCAACGCCATGCGCGACCATCCAGGCAGCGCAGCATCCGGCAGCGGAGCCGGTGGCGGGATCGTCTCCGTTATAAAAAATCATGCGGGCGTGAAGCCGGGCTTTGGGATCTACGGTCTCGCGGCAAACAAAGTAAAAGAATTTCCCGCCGCTCGGTGCAAGATATTCGCCGGCTCGGTCGAGATCGAGGCGGAGCTTTTGTATCGCCTCCAGCGAGCGCAGCGCAACCATGGTAAAAGGCACGCCGGTAGAAACGGTCTGGATGGGCGTGGAGTCAAAATCAGCAACACCCAAGTTCGTGAGACGCACAATATCCTGCAGGTTGTGGATTGCGCCGAATTCCGGATTCTTCTGCGTCATTTCCCCAAAGGGAGGCTGCGACGGCGTTTCCGTGAAGCGCACGGGGACGGTTCCAACATTCAGATCGAGCCGGACTTCGAACGCACCGGTCTGGCCACGCAGAACGAACGCTGTGCCCAGCGTCGGGTGTCCGGCGAAGGGTAGTTCTTCCTGCACGGTGAAAATGCGTACGCGGACTCCGCGATCTTTTTCAGCAGCGGCGTCTCCGGGGAGAATGGAAGTAGTTTCGGAGAGATTCATTTCACGCGCCAGTGCCTGCATCTGCTCGGTGCTAAGGCTGCGGCCGTCGAGGAAAACCGCCAGTGAGTTGCCGGTGAGGGCGCGGTCGGTAAAAACATCGACCTGCACCATCGATAATTGAACCGTTGAGAGCTTTCGTGTCGAAGCAGCCATGCTTCAGATTTTACCGGGCGCTATTCCAACGAGACAAGATTTCGCCAGCCAAAGCATGATCGTCGGCTGATGCGATACCATAATTCCTACCGGAACCGGCTGGACCGGGGTTGACGGGCCGGGAACCGCTGGCTATTCTATCTCTACTAATGCAGTAGGGTTTATACGCGCTGGGCATCCATCGATTCCAAAAAACTACGTGAGGAACAAATATGTCTCTACGCATCAATTCCGAAGCTCCCAACTTCACTGCCGAAACCACACAAGGCACAATCAATTTTCACGAATGGATCGGCAACGGCTGGGCGATTCTGTTTTCGCACCCCAAGGATTTCACTCCCGTGTGCACGACCGAACTGGGCTACATGGCGGGTCTCGAACCGGAGTTTGCCAAACGCAACACGAAAATTATCGGGCTGAGCGTGGATCCGGTGACCAGCCACGGCAAGTGGGCCGCCGATATTGAAGAGACGCAAGGTCACAAGGTGACCTATCCGATGATCGGCGATCCGGAACTCAAAGTGGCGAAGCTCTATGACATGCTGCCCGCCGAATCTGGAACCACCAGCGAGGGACGTACGGCGGCCGACAATGCCACGGTGCGCACGGTGTTCGTAATTGGTCCGGACAAGAAGATCAAGCTGATGTTGATCTATCCCATGAGCAGCGGGCGCAATTTCGATGAGGTGCTGCGCGCGCTGGATTCGATACAGCTCTCCGCGAAACACAATGTTGCCACGCCCGTGAACTGGAAGCCCGGGCAGGACGTGATCATTCCCACGTCGGTTTCAGAAGACCAGGCCAAGCAAAAATATCCCGCCGGATGGAAGACCCTGAAGCCCTATTTGCGAGTAGTGGCGCAACCGAAGTAGTTCGTGGCTGGTTCGAGATCAAGTACGAAACGAATCATGGAAAGTCGGGTTCACGCCGATTGCAACCGGCGTGAACCGGAGCTAGGATGACGCCATGAGGAAACAGCCATGACCGAAAGTCGTCCTGATGAACAAAATGCCGCCGCGTCCCGCCGCAATTTTCTCAAAACCACCGGTGCCGTGACCGCCGGAGCGCTGGCTGGAAGTCTGCTCCCCGAAACGGCAGCGGCCTCGGCGGCTGCTCCAGCCGATGTTAATGGTAATGTCCCGTTTAATCCCGCAACCGCCGGTGCCATGCCGACTCGCAATCTTGGGCGCACCGGCCACCGCCCCGGCATCTTCAGCCTCGGCGGACAAGCCGCCATCGAGCAACCCAACAACGAAGCCGTGGCCGTGCCCATCATCGAGCGCGCTCTTGATCTCGGCGTCAACTACGTGGACACCGCCGCCATGTATGGAGGCAATCAACGCTGGAGCCAGCGCTACGTCGGCCAAGTGATGAAGCGTCGCCGAAACCAGGTGTATCTCGCCAGCAAGACGCACGACCGCACCCGCGATGGTTCGCTCGCGCTGCTCGAAGAATCGCTCAAACTGCTCAACACCGACCACCTCGACGCCTGGCAGCTTCATCACATCGACAGCAAAGATGACGTCGAGCAGATTTTCGGAAAAGGCGGCGCCCTCGAAGCTCTCCTCCAAGCGCGCGAACAGAAAATGGTTCGCTACCTCGGCGTCACCGGTCACTCCGACCCAGACGTGCTGATGGAGTGCCTGCGTCGCTTTGACTTCGATCAGATCCTGATGGCTCTCAACGCTGCCGACGCGCACCACCGCAGCTTCACCGAGCGCCTTCTGCCCATGGCCGTGGACAAACAGATGGGCATCATCGGCATGAAGATTCCCGCCCGCGGCCGCATTCTCAGCTCCTGGCAACCCGACAAGAGTCCCGACTCCGGCTGGAACCAGCCCGCTCCGAAGCCGGGCGTTCTGGCCATGAAGGAAGCGCTTTATTTCACCCTCAGCTTGCCCGTGAGCACGGTCATCATCGGATGCGATACCGTCGCCCAACTCGAGGAAAACGTGCAACTCGCCCGGGACTTCACACCGCTCAGCGAAGCCCAAATGGCCGGCCTGATTGGACGCACCGAGCACATTGCCAAGCAGGCGCTTTTCTTTCGGAATTGGGCTTGAGAGCCGGCTATCTGCCGAGGATCTCTTAGCCAGCGTAGACGGAAGCGGCTGAAGTGGTGGTTGAAACAGAAACAGTACGGAAGCGCATGCGGTCCGGTGATCGTCCCGGTCTTCAAAACCGGCGGGCGGCATCTTCGATGTTGCCGGTGTGTTCGACTCACACACGCTTCCGCCATTTTTCAACAACCTACAGACAGCGAAAGCAATCGGAAATCAGTTCACTGTGGCCAGCGCCATGCGAGCGACTTTCGAGTGAGATTGCTCCATCTCATCCGTCACGACATTGCTATAAACATTCATCGTGGTGCGGATGTCCGCATGCCGCATCAGCTTTTGCTGGACGGCGATTGACGTCCCCGCAGCGTCGAACCACGAGGGTAGGTACCGAACTCAACCCACTGCCACGGGCTTTCTCTTCTCCAAATTCCTCGCCTTCTCAAACGCAAACGCCATCTGTAGCACACCCCAATCGTCGTGATTCCGTCCCACAATCTGTATCCCGATCGGCAGTCCGCTTTTGGAGTACGCGCACGGCACCGACGCGGCCGGATTCCCCGTCGCCGTGATGTAGCAGGCCGATTTCATCCAGGCCAGATAGTTCTCCATCTTCACGTCATCAATTTCTGTCGGATAGTGTTGTGTTACATCAAAGGGCAGCACCTGATTCACCGGCAAAACGAAAAATTCATATTTGTCCATAAACTCACGCACGCGTTGATACAGCGCCGATCGCTTGATCTCTACTCGCGACAAATACGGCCCCGTCAATTTCCGGCCTTCCTCCACGTGCCAGTGCACGTATTCATTCAACTGATCGCCCTGGGTGGCGATGAGATCGCCAAATCTCGATTCCATAGTCCAATGCCGCCACGCCAGGAAGCATTCGTTGGCATCCCGAAAATCGGGCTCCGCTTCTTCCACCACGCACCCCAGCGATTCGAAAACCTTTCCCTCGGCACGCACCGTTTCCTTCACTTCCGGTTCCCAAGGCAGCCCCATGTCGCGGAATATCGCGACGCGCACTCCCTCAAAACTGCGCCCCCCAAGCCGCTGCGCGAACTGGCTCCCCGGCTGCTCAATGGAAATCGGTGTACGCTCGTCCGGGCCTGCCAGCACGCTCAGAAAATATGCGAGATCCTTCACGTTCCGAGCCACGCCTCCCACCACTGAAAACGGTTGCCACGCCAAGTCCGCGGGCGCGTTCGGCACTCGTCCCGGCGACGGTCGCAGTCCCACCACGCCGCAAAAATTCGGGGGATTCCGCAACGATCCGCCATAATCGCTTCCATCCGCCAGCGGCACCATGCCACAAGCCGCCGCCACAGCCCCGCCTCCGGTGCTTCCCCCGCATGTCTTCGTGAAATCGTATGGATTCCGCGTCGCGCCGAACACGGTGTTAAAGGTTTGCGACCCCAGGCCGAACTCCGGCACGTTCGTCTTTCCGATCACAATCCCGCCCGCCTTTTTTTCCCGTTCCACCAGCAGGCAATCTGCCTTCGGAATATCGTCCTTGTGCAGCGGAGACCCATACGTGGTTCGAATTCCCTTGGTGGCGTGCAAATCCTTCACGCCAATCGGCAACCCATGCAAAGGCCCAAGCCAGTTCCCCTTGGCGAGTTCATCGTCCGCCGACCGCGCCTCAGCCAGCAGTTGTTCCTCGTCCACGAGGGTTACGATCGCATTCACTTTGGAGTTCACCCGCGCGATCTGAGTCAGGTGCGCCTTCATGACTTCAACGGAAGAAACCTTTTTTGTGCGCAGCAGTTCCACCAGCGCGGTCACCTCCATGAAGCAGATTTCCTGGGACGGCGCCTGTGCCAACTCGGGCTTTCCCATGTTGTCGCCCTCCCTTTCGCTCGCGGCATTCCCAACCAGAGGATTAAGCATCGCGGTCACCGCCGCTGTGGATCCAGCCTGCAATACTTCCCGTCGCGTCAGTTTCCTCATCAAGTCTCTCTTTTGCGCAGAGAACTTTTTATCACATGGCCACGAATTGCGCTGCTTTTCGCATGCCAGGTAGCACATGGAGGTACCGGTCGCGCTGGCTGCGATTTCGGACGGATCGTCCCCGCTCGAAGTACATCTCGTGCCCGTGGGCTGCGCCGTCGAAGCAGCGGCCACTTGGATGCGTAGTCAGGAAACTGGACCATCTGGTCCTCACGGTCCACAAGCGGGCTTCACGGAAGTTGTCAGGATTGGCAACGATAAGTCTTAGTGCTGTATCTGAAGCGCCCACGAGCAAAGAGCTGGGAGTTGAGACGCTGTGTAGGGGCGCTTCAGATACAGCGACTTGAAGGAAGCCGCCCCGGGGGACTATGGGATTTGTA
>Ga0187862_10002109_pt1 | contig 20492 bp, 12 predicted proteins | sample June2016WEW_10_1_FD_133003 | JGI IMG/M metagenome (GOLD analysis project Ga0187862, IMG submission 133003) | Peatland microbial communities from SPRUCE experiment site at the Marcell Experimental Forest, Minnesota, USA - June2016WEW_10_150 | ecosystem: Environmental > Terrestrial > Soil >...
GCGGTCCAGCATGAAGGGCAGGAAGATGGAGTCCACGACCGAGAGATGGTTCGAGGCCACGATGGCCGCGCCGGCCGGCGGGATGTTGCCGGCGCCCGTGACCTCGGGCCGGGCTAGCAGCCGTAGGAAAGGTCCCGCGAGCACCCTCGACAACTGATACTGCACGGGCCCTCCCAGGTGGACTTCCGGCGGTCCAGGGCGGCGTTCCCCAGGTCAGCGCCGGTCAGCACGTCACAGATTAGCCGCCCGGCCGGGACCGTGCGGCAGTCCGGTCCTTAGTTGCCATACCGGACATACCGTCGGCGCCCTCCAGCCCGGCGATTCCGGTCACGATCACGATGGCCAGCGGCAGCGCAAACGGCAGGCCGGCGGCCGGGACGCTGACACCGGAGTCATCAGCCAGCCAGCCGAGCAGCCCGGCCAGCCAGACCGCGGTGAGCAGCGGGCGGAGCAGCGGCTGCGCGGCCAGCGCACGGGCCAGGGTCCGCAGCCGGAACCAGCCGGGCCGGGCCAGCATCAGCCCGGTCACGGCGACCACTGCCGGGACCAGGGGCGTGAACCAGGTCCCGGTGAGCGAGCCGGCATTGGCGCTCGCCTTGCGCTGCAGGATGCTGCCCGCCGAGCCGTGCAGCACCTGCCCGACGAAGGCGCCGATATCGGAGCTGCCGGTGACGGCGGGGAACAGGTAATTGAGCACGGCGACGGCTGCGATCACCGCGATCCCGCTGACCGCGATCAGCATCGCCCGGCCGGCCGTGATCCGGGCACCGCCGATGGCCGCTAGCAGCAGCAGGAAGCAGGGCACCATGGCCATGGTGCCGCCGACCTTCGCGCCGAACTCGGGCCAGCCGCAGGCCACCACCGCGAACAGCCCGATGGCGCCGGCCGTGGCAACGGCGCGGCTGCGGCGGCCGGCCCGCAGCGCCGGAAGAGCGGCCCAGGCCGCCCAGATGAGCGCTCCGGCCGCGTAGCTGACGAGCGCGCAGTTGCCGATCCCGTAGTACCGGCCGCCCACCAGCCCGGCCTGCCCGAACGGCGCATCGCGCTGCAGATGAGAGCCGGTGATCACGTCCAGGGCGATGACGAGCACCGTGACGGCCGACACGAAGCCCGGCGGGCCGAGCGGGCTGCGGCGCCACGGCCCGGCGAGCGCCAGGGCCGCGATCACCGCGGACCACCCGAGCCCGAGGCCGTAGAGCAGCAGCGCCGGGTGCGGCAGTACCGGCCAGGGGACCAGGCCGGCCAGGACGGTGCCGGCCGACACGGCCGCAGCGCTCACCAGCGCGACCCGGTAGGCGGTCCGCCGCCGGCGCCGGCGGCCGACCTCGCCGCCGCGCAACGCCAGGGCGATCACCAGCACGATCAGCATCTCGGCCGCCGCGTAGCCGAGGAAGAACCAGCCGGCCGTGGTCCGGTAGACCTGCACGACGGTGTCCTGGCCGATCAGCGCGCGGACGGCCGCGGCGAGCGGCCCGCGCCCGGTGCGCATGATCGGCGATCCCACGGCGGCGGCCGGCCTGGGCTGCGCGCGCCAGCGCAGCACGCTCACGGTCAGGTCGGTGATCGTCACCAGGCCAGGGCGGCGGGTTGAGGCCGCCGTCAGCAGGCCGCGGGAGTACCCGGGCCCGCTCACGATGATGGCCTGCAGGTGCGGGACCGGGCCGTCGGCGAGCCCGGCCACGACGACGATGGCCCCGGCGGGCGCCGCGGCGATGATGCGCTCGGCAGCCTGGTCCGCCGACCGGAGCGCGCGGGCCCGCGCGGCCGGCCCCTGCCGGGCCGAGGCAGGCGGCAGGCTGCCGAGCCCGGCGACCGTCAGCGGGCAGTTCCGGATGGCAGAACGGGCATCCGTCCCCGCACCGGGCACGTAGCTGGCGACATTTCCGGCCTGACTCGCGAGGGCCAGCGCGCCGCCTGGTCCGACCGCCGTCGCGCACTGCCCTGGCCCGGCAGCCGTCGCCAGCAGGCCCCAGTCCGGTCTGGTGCTGAATTGCTCGTTGTACCTGACGAGTCGCGGCATCGCGGCCAGATGCGCGGGCCAGGCCTCGTTCTGGCTGGTCGTACTGCTGGCTGGCGCGGCGGCCGTGGGGGTAACGGCCGGGAGCGGGGCGCACCTGCCGGAAGGCAGCCGGTACTGCGCGCTCGCACCGGAGTTCAGGGTCAGGTAGCTGTCCGCCGGGCAGGAGCCGGTCAGCGCGGTCTTGGCGACCAGCGATCCGGCCGAGCCGTCCGCAGCCAGCCGCCACAGCACGGGGGTGACCGCTGGCGTGATATCCGTCCAGCGCAGGCCGGGAATCGTGATCAGCACGACTGACCGGCCGGCCCCGTGAGCCTGCGTGGCCGCGCCGCCGGCCGCCATCGCGGCGGCCGGTGCGAGCAGCGCGGCGAGCATGCCGCAGCCGGCCATCGCCGCCCGCGCCAGCCACGCTTTCACGTCGTTAACCGTATCCGCCCCGGTCACAGAGCTGGGCGCGATGCGGGGGCGCTGCCCGCCGCCTCCCGCCGGGGCAGTGCGCCGGGCGACCGGCCGGCGAAGTTTGCCGGCAAGCGTGCACCCGATAGCCAGATGCGGCGTCCTGTTAGGCAGGGCCAGCTAACAGTGATATGCCCGTCTGCCGCCTGCCACGGCCGGCCCGGGCAATCCGGTAACACGATGTGGCAGGTAAACGACATGGCGGACTCACAGCCGGGATCTCGCGCCCGTGCCATCGCCACGAGCTCACCCGTCCGCACCCGGCCGGCGGCACGCCGTGGCTAGCGGCGCGGGCCGAGTGCACGGCACGGCATCGGCCTACAACAACTACGGCTGCCGGTGCGAGGCATGCCGCGCCGCGGCCACCGCCGCGCGACGTGCCTGGGTCGAGTCGCTGCGGGACCGGAAATTCGCCGAGGTGCCGCACGGCACGGCCTCCGGTTACCGCAACTGGGGCTGCCGCTGCGGGCAGTGCAGCCGCGTCCGCGCCAGCGAAGCGCGCACTCAGCAGGACAGGAAGCGCGCCAGCGGGGAGTAAGAAGCCGGGCTGGAGCCGGGCCTGCCGTTCTCCGGCATCCAGCCGTCCGCCGCGGCCAGCTGAGCCGCCTTAGTCGAACTCGGTCGGCAGGGCGGGATCACGATGGTGGGCCAGCGCGCGCTGGAGCTGGCGCTCATTGACCCGGCCGGCCGATAGCGGCGGCAGGGAGCCCAGGCTGAACCAGCCGACATCGAGCGTTTCCAGCGCGTCCGGCGGCTGCGTGATGCCGCTGCGGTGGCAGAGGAAGAACAGCTTGTAGACGTGCACGGCCATGGGCGGCGGATTGCCCTGCACCTCACGGTCCCAGCAGGCGATCAGCTTGCCGACAGTGACGTGGTACCCGGTCTCCTCGCGCACCTCCCGGCTGACCGCGGCGGACGGCGCGTCGCCAGGGTCGGCCCAGCCGCCGGGAAGAGACCACAGCCCGTCCGTCCGCTCGCGCATCAGCAGCACGCGCTCCCGCTCATCGAAGACGACCCCGCGCACCTCAGCCTTGGGCGTGGCATAGCCGGAGTCACGGCTGAGCTCCAGCACTAGTTCCGCGGCAGGGCGCCCGGACAGCACAGCCAGCAGCTCCGCGGCCAGCTGCCGGATCTGCTGGTAGCGGTCCAGGTCGTAGTCGTCAGCGCCGAAGGTAAGCCCGTCCTGCGCCAGCGCGGCGAGCTTGATCGCGATGCGCCGGACCGCATCAGCCGAGCTGGTATCGGGCACGTTACCTCCGGGTCATGGTCCAGCGCCGGTCGCGGCGACCGATGATTCCTGTTCCGGCAGCCTGCCTACCATGAACCGCTGGCCGGCACGTTTCCGGCGCCCGCTTCGAGTCAGCAAGCCCGCGAATTCGGCCAGCGACATGATGATCATGGACCGGCGGCGGCCGCGCCTGCGATAGCGTGGCCGGGGCCGTCCGCCGGACGCGCCGGGAAAGGGGTGCCTGACATGCCGCGCTATCGCCGGGTCGTGGTCAAGCTCAGCGGCGAGGCGCTGGCGGGATCGGCCGGCTGGGGCGTGGACCCCGCCAGCCTGGCCGAGATCGCGGACGAGGTCCTGTCCGTGCACGATCTCGGCATCCAGGTCGCGGTGGTCATTGGCGGCGGCAACTACTTCAGGGGCCGGATGGCTGACGGATGGGGCATCAGCCGGGCCGAGGCGGACAACATCGGGATGCTCGGCACCGTGATGAACGCGCTGATGCTCCGGGGGGCGCTAACGGCCAGGACAGACAACGACGTGCGCGTGATGACCGCGATGCCGATTCACAGCGTGGCGGAGACCTTCATCCGGCTGCGGGCAGCCCGTCATCTGGAAGTCGGCCTGATCGTGCTGCTGGCCGGCGGCATCGGCCAGCCTTATGTCACGACCGACTACCCGGCGGTGCAGCGGGCGCTGGAACTGGACGCCGACGCGCTGCTGGTCGCCAAGCGCGGCGTGGACGGCGTCTACGACAGCGACCCGAACCTGAATCCCGGTGCCGTGCGCTATTCGCAGCTGACCTATGACGAGGCGCTGGCCGCCGGCGTGCGCGTGATGGACACCAGCGCCTTCGTGCTCGCTAACGAGCAGGACCTCACGATGCACGTCTTCGATGTCAGCGCGGCCGGCGCCATGCGCCAGATCTGCGAAGGCGCGGACCTGGGCACGCGCCTGACGGCCAAGGGGTGAGTGACCGCCGGGCGATCCCGCCCGGCACATGACCCGCGTCACCGGTCAGCGCTCTGTCCGGGATGCGTCCACTCGGGGGCTGAGCAGGTGCATGAGCTGACGGACACGCTCGCACGCCCCCGGCGGTCCGGCCTGATCCGGCCAGATGAGCCGGAGCAGCGTGGCCATGTCCCTCGCGTGCGGCGATGCCCATCCGGTCCACAGCTGACCTGTGCAGCCGGCCTGTTCGAAGAGGCTCTCGAGATCTCCAGCCATCGCCCGAGCGCTCTACCGGGCTGAGCTGCGCAGGGAACCGGGCGGCGGGATCCGCCGGCTACAGACGTGGGCTGCCCATTCCGGGCCCGGGCCGACGGGCGTGCGGATGGCGGCCGCAAAGGTGGAGCCGGTGAGCGGGATCGAAGCGCTGACCTGCCCGTTTACAAGTGGGTACTTCACCACCCGGCATGCCTGGGACTGACAGGTCTCACCAAGCGCACTACCTGCATATTGGCTGGTAGACAGCATTCTACGCGGTTCTTGCAGCCGTGCCACGGCGTATCGCGGTGTGCCGTTTCGTCCGTGGGGAAGCTGTGGGGACGACCCCCAGCGCAGCAAGCTGTGGGGATTCTGTGGGGATGGACACTCCGCTGGAGGTGTTACGCCTAGCCGAGCAGCTCCGGCGGACGTTGTATCTCCCCGTCCGCAGCAAGCCAGTGCCCTGGGTCAATGGCCTTGAGCAGGCCGCGGTCATCTTCGCCCCGTTCTGCGGCCAGCGCTCGCCCGTAGGGGTATGAGCTTCCGTTATCACGCCGGGCGCTGTGTCCAGGGATTAGGGTCTTCGCCCATGCGGGAGATGCCATCGGGCTGCGCTAGGCGAACAGGCTACGGATGTCGTCGGCGTCCAGCCCGCCGCCGAATATGTTGCCGTCGTCCATGACACTGGCGAACAGCTTCGCCTTCTTGGCCTTCAGCGCCATGACCTTCTCCTCGATGGTGTCCGTGGAGATAAGCCGGTAGACGACCACGTTGCGAGTCTGGCCGATCCGGTGCGTCCGGTCGATGGCCTGGGCCTCGATGGCCGGATTCCACCAGGGGTCGAGCAGGAAGCAGTAGTCGGCCTCGGTCAGGTTGAGCCCGAAGCCGCCCGCCTTGAGGCTGATCAGGAAGACCGGCGCCTTACCGTCCTTGAATCGCTGGAGCACCGCGGGCCGGTTGGTGGTCTTGCCGTCCAGGTAGCAGTACTCCAGGCCAGCCTCATCCAGGCGCGCCCTGACCCGCGACAGGAAGCCGGTGAACTGGCTGAACACCAGCGCGCGGTGCCCGCCCCCGACTACGTCGCGCAGCTGCTCGAGCAGGGCGTCGAGCTTGCTGCACGGCATGCTCTCATGCCCCGCGTCGACCAGCCCGGCGTGCAGGCTGAGCTGCCGCAGCAGCGTGAGGGAGCGGAAGATCGTGAACCGGTTGGCATTCATGTCGCCGATCAGGCCGAGCACCTTCTGCCGCTCCCGCTGCAGGTAGGTTTCGTACAACTTCCGGTGCCGCGGATGCAGGTCGACCTCCAACACCTGCTCCTGCTTGCCCGGCAGGTCGGCGGCCACCTGCTCCTTCGTCCGGCGCTTCATTAGCGGCTTCACTCGGCGCCGCAGCTGCCCGAGCAGCTCGCCCTGGCTGCGCTTCTCGATCGGCCGGGCGTAGTACTCCTGGAACTTCGCCGGGTTGGGGAACAGGCCCGGCGCGGTGATCGACAGCAGCGACCACAGCTCCATCAGGTTGTTCTCCATCGGCGTGCCGGTTATCGCCAGCTTGAACGGCGCGGAGAGGCGCCGGGCGCACTGATAGACCTTGGACTGGTAGTTCTTGACGTTCTGCGCCTCGTCCAGGACCAGGCCGGACCACTCCGCTGCGGAGTAGCGCGCGAAGTCGATCCGCAGCAGCGCGTAAGTGGTAACGACGGCGTCGGCGCCGACGATGATCTCGGCGATGTCCTGGCCGCGCCTGGCCATGGTGTCGGTGATCACCGCCACCTTCAGCCCCGGCGCGAACCTGGCCGCCTCGGCCGCCCAGTTCGACACGACGCTGGTCGGCGCCACGATCAGGAACGGCGGGCGATCCGGCTCGGTCTGCCGCGCATGACAAATCAGCGCCAGCGTCTGCAGGGTCTTCCCCAGGCCCATGTCGTCGGCGAGGATGCCGCCGAGCTGACCGGCCCACAGGAACGCGAGCCACTGGAACCCCTCCAGCTGGTAGGGGCGGAGCGTGGCGGTCAGGGTGGCGGGCAGCGGCGCGCTGCCGGAGCCGGTAACGTCCCCGCTGACGAGCGGCAGCAGCCTGTCCACCTGGTGCTGCCATGCCTTCGCCTGGCGGCTGACCACGCCCAGCTCCGCCAGCTCGCCCCACAGGCCCGCCTGGAACCGGCTGATCCGCAGCGCGCTGCCCGGCGCGTCCTGCAGCGCCCGTGCCTCCTCGATCAGCTGTGCCAGCGACCTCAGCTCGGGCTTGTCCAGGGCGAAGTACGCGCCGTTGTCGAGAAGCAGGTGCGAGTCGCCGCGGCTGAGCGCCATGAACACGTCGGTGAAGGGAACCTCGCGACCGTCCACGGTGATGGTTATGCCGAGGTCGAACCAGTCGTTCTCACCCGCGATCTCGCCGGTGGATACGCCGATGATCAGCGAGTCGCTGGCCTCGCGATAACTCAGGCGGTCCCCGGTCACCTCGACGTCCACACCCGGCCGGCCGGACAGCAGCGGGAGCAGCTCTGTGCTGAACAGCATCGTGTCGATGCCAGTCAGCTTCGCCGACGGCCTCAGCCCTAGCGGCTCGGCCCCCGGCGGGTCGAAGAGCGCGCCATCGGCCGCGGTGCACGTCGGATCCGTACTGGCGGCGGAGAGCCCGAAATGGCCGAGCTGTCCGGCGATGCTGTCCACGATCTCCTGCTCGGCGGCAAGATCGCGGAATACGCTCGCGGCGGGGTCCTGAGGGCCGACCTGGCCGGCGACCGGCACCCGCAGCTGCGCCTCGCCCACCCGGTACAGCCACTCCAGGCTGACGTCGACGCTGTGCCCGGCACCGTATGCTGCACCGAGTACCAGGCTGGGCGCGGATATCACGGGCGCGCTGAAGGACTCATCCGAGGAGATCACGGTGGCGGTCTGCCGCAGCCGCGGGTAGAACTCCGCGCAGAACCGGTCCCGCTCGGCGGCCGGAATCGTGAGCCGGTCCGCCGACAGCACCAGCCCCTGCAGAGCCGGCGGGGTGAGCTGGCCCAGCTTCGCCAGGCCGAATCGCCAGCTGCCGGCGGCGGGATCGCGCTCGATGTCCGCCCGGCTCGCGTAGACCAGGCCGTGAGCCTCCGAGCCGATGAACCGCAGCGGGACGACCTCGCCAGCCTGGCCGTCCACCCGCACTACCGCGCTGATCACGAGGTCGCCGGGCCGTTCCCCGCTGGTCAGGTCCAGGCAGAACTCGGCGGCGAGGTAGCCGCGCATCCGGCCGAGATTGCGCGGGTAGATCAGCGGCAGCCCGATCGAGGCCGCCTCGTCCAGCAGCGGCCACAGCTGGCGGGACTCGAACTTCGCGAGATCAATGTAGCGCTGGTCGCTGCCGTAGCCATAACCGTAGTAGCCAGAGGTCCGGTGGCCCGAGGTGTAGGTCCAGTGCAGCTCCTTCAGCAGCCGCAGATGCGCGCCCTGGTAATCGCCGCGGTAGTGCAGGCTCTCCAGCTTGGTCCAGCTGAGCTGACCGGCCACCCAGCCGCCGCTCTTGCCCGGCTGCACCAGCCGCGCATACAGCATCCAGTTGCGGCTCTTGTCGGCCGGCGCGCGCCCGCCCGGCTGAGTCCTGGAGTGCTGCTGGGCCAGGTCTCGCAGCGACAACTCGATCGCGATCGCCGTCTGCCCGCTGCGGCCTGCCGCCCCGCCGACGCCGCCCGAGCCACCCGTCAGCAGCGACGCCAGCGACTGCTCCCAGGGGGCCGCGGCCACCCTGGCCGTCACGTCCTGGCCCCATGCCTGGGCCGCGCCCAGGGTCAGGATGGCCGCATGCTCGCAGTTCTTCCGCTGGGGGCAGGTGCACTGGCTGTGCCCGAACCTGAGCAGGCATTCCCCGTCGAGGAAGATTGCGGTCTCGAAGAAGTCGCCGCCCTGCGTCGTGACGTGCCCGTGCAGCGTGCCTTCGTCGGCATCCCACTCGACCCGCCCGGTGATGTGCCCCGCCAGCGCTCGCTGAGCCGCCTTGTAGGCGAATGTGCCCACGGCCTCGTGCACCGAGCGGAGGTCAATCTCGGCCTGGATCTGAACCGCGCGCCGCATGCACTGCACGATATCGCCGGGCACCGACAGCACGCGGCCGGACGCGCCGGGCCACTGGCGCCTGCGGCGTCTGCCCAGCCCACGGCGGCCGGGAAATCCGAGCTCGGTCCCCCCGTGATACTACGTGCTCAGCCGGCGCCTCCTCCGCGGGCGCGCCGCGCGGGTGCGTGCCATCCATCAACCTCAGAAAGGGATGACGCTGACCATCGTAGATACGCGCTGTCACCGGCGGGGTGGACACTCACGCCGACCTGTGCGCCACCGCCGAAGGTACCGTTGCTGCTGAGCAGCTACCCCCGATGGAAGCCAAGCCGGTCAGAAGCCTTCTCGGCCGCCCTACCACGAACGGCACGAGGGAGCGCATACGCTGCCGGGTACCGCGCTGCAGCGGTACTGACTGGGCAATGCTGGCCACCACGACGCCGTCGGCCTCAAACACCGGAGCAGCCACCCCGGCCAGGCCCGCTCCCGCGACAGGTCGAGCATGTTCAGCGGCCCGCGCGAAAATGACAGGCGTTTCACAAGCGGACGCTCAGTAGGCGGTCGATACTGCTGGAACCCAGCACCGTGATCGCAGCCAGTTGCCCTGTCAATTCAGAGTGTGATGCAGGTCGACCGCTATGGGTCTTTTGCCAGTTTCGCCATCAGGGACGGGCCCAAGATCCCCACAAGCCCCCACAGTTGCTTGGCGACAAGACCTGGAGCGCAGTGACCGCTGCGCTCGCACCGTAGTCGCGTTTCAGCAGGTCAGAATGCGTGAGTAACGCACGACGAGTTGGAGCCGGTGAGCGGGATCGAACCGCTGACCTGCCGTTTACAAGACGGCTGCTCTGCCAACTGAGCTACACCGGCGAGGGACTGCGGGCATGCTAGCCGGCGGTGGTCCTGACGTGTGCATACCCGTTCTGACCTGGGAAGCTCCCGTCGCGGGCTTCATGCTCAAGTCAGGTGCAGCGGCTGCAGGGTGTCCGGCTGGCACCGGCCATAACCGGCTCGCGGCGGCCCTCTGTGCCCAATACGTGCCCAAGTTTTCGCTTCATCCGCCAGCACTCAGGTTGGCGATGCCGGTCGACTGCGCCGGGGCGGCTGCTTCCAGAGCCCATCCTGATGCCGTCTCGACTCTGGAGACAGCCATCCCGCGGACTCCGTGATCTTGGAGCCGGACGCCCAGTCCGGTGTTCCAGGCTGCGCATCGTGGCTGTGTCGAGTTGTTCGTAGGAGGTTCCTGCTGCCAGAGGTGTGTTCCTCCTGGCTGCCAGAGGTAGGTCGCCCGGGCGGTAGAGCAGGACACGGTCGGAGCGTCGCGGCCACCCGGTTGTCTCGGATGCTGTGTGCGCCATCGTGTGTAGGCGGGGTCACCAGGGTGGAATCTGGCGGGCCTCCTCAACGAGCTTAGTCAAGAGGCTTCTCAAGAGATCATCATCGTCCAGGATGTGAGTAACCGCCCGATGTCCCTCCTGGGCAATGACCTCAGGAACCCGATCGCAGGCAAGCTTGTTGAACGTGACGCGCATGCATGCACGCACGCTACGGCGTGGTCGAACCGACCATTACCGAACACGACGGATTCCCGCCGCCGGTGGGGCGCACAGTGCCGCCATTTGGGTCGTCGGCAACTCCTCGGCGATCACGGGTCGATGCACACAGATCAGGTCACTCTGCACCCCAGCGATGCCCGGATCTGCCGAATAGCGCGTGTTGCCGATGCGCATGCTCATGCGGTCGCTCGCATGTTCACTCCGCACCCTCGGATCGGCCGGACGTCACGCGCGTCGGGCGGCTCGGCACGCCTAACGCCGTCTCGGTGTCCCTCGCAACGATATACCAGTAACTCGCATGGGTGGTTGGCTCAGATCATCTTGATATGTGCGAGTGGGTGATCGCCTTTCGAGGCGATGAATCCGCGCCGTAAATTGTCCTGCTGTCCTGAGAGTGCGGTCGTCTTTGAGCAGGTTGGCTTTGACTTCATGGTGAGCCGCTCTATAGCCGGATCGCTGTCCAGGAGCGGAGTTGCCGAAGTGATGGCCGAGACCGCTGTCTTTGGGCAAGCTGATCTTCTGGACTTGCCGGTGCGATTCAGACTTATGCGCCGGACGGCGGGAGGACCTTTCGCTGAAGCTACGGTCTGGCTGCAACAGCGGGTATAGCAATGCGGGGCCGTGTTTGACTGCTGAGACTCGACTCGGCTGTCCGCAGGGCAAGACAGCTGAAGTCTCGTCACCTTTGCGGCGGGGAGGAGCGGGGAGCTTAGTGACTGATTGGCGCACGTTGTTGGCTAGGAGGCGTTTTGCCCAGGCGTGGATCTGCTTATTTTTTGGGCCTGTGCATCCTGATTTCTGGTTGCGGGACATTCCACGGTCCGGGCGGTCCGCCGCGTGCCATATCCGCGTCGGCGTCACCGGCTGTCCCCGGGAGTAAGACCCCGGCCAGTCAGCGAGATGGATCTGGTGCTGTGCCTTCGGGCGCGGCGAAACCGCTCGCCGGAAAGACGGTCGGGATTGATCCTGGGCACAACGGCCGCAACGAGGATGATCCTTCCTACATCAATCACATGATCTGGAACGGGCGGGAGGAGGAGACGTGTGACACGACCGGCACCGAGAGCGACGACGGGTACACCGAGGCGGCTTTCAACTTCAACGTCGCGCGCTTGCTGCGGGATGACTTGCTCCGGGCTGGCGCGCGCGTGATCCTGACCCGGAACAGCAATGACGGCGTTGGGCCGTGTGTAACTCGTCGTGCGCAGATCCTCAATCGCGCGGACCCGGATGTCGCTATCGCCATTCACGCGGACGGCGGCCCGGCCTGGGGGCGAGGATTCACGGTGCTCGAACCCGTCGCGGACGGCCCGAACGACAAGATCATCAAGTCGTCGGTCCGGTTCGGAGGTGACGTGCGGTCAGCGCTGCTGGCAGGCACGCAGATGCCGGAGAGCGACTATTACGGTGACCATGGGGTCATCTTCCGGGACGATCTCGCTGGCCTGAACCTCGCCAGCGAGCCGAAGATTCTTATCGAGTGCGGCAACATGCGCAACGCCACCGATGCGCGCCTGCTGACCACCACCCGGTTCCAGAGACGGCTTGCCGCGGCGCTGACGGCCGCGATCGTCGCGTTCCTCGGCGGCCGCTGAGAGCTTCCCCCCGGCGCGCGCTGCGCTGCCCGGCGCGAATCATGGCGTGTGCGGGGCTGTTCGGGCCAGTGACCGGGCATACCAGGGGAGGCCGCTGGTGACCTAAATGCCGCCTGGAGATCCAGTCGGGTAGCCGTAGACCTGGCGACGGGATTCCAGATCTGGATGAAGTCTTCCTTCACAGTATTTCGCTTGCCCGGGATGGTGAAGCCGGCTTTGTAAGCGCTTATCTGCGGGGACCGGGTTGGCGCAGCCTCGCTCATCCATTTCCTGCGCCCACGTGAGGCAGTCCGTGTCCGCACGCAGCGAGGCATGCAGCGCAGCGGTCAGGTCGGAGTTGAGCGATGTCCCGCTGGACAGCGCTCCGGTCACGAGTGCTGAAGCGGCGGTGAGGTCGCTGATGCGCTGTCTGACGACTATGCCGAGCTCGCTCGCGACTGCGGGCAGATCAGTGCAGGCACCGACGTCGTTCACCGCGCGCTGCAGTCGCCGGGCCAGCACATCATGCAGGCAAGGAGGCAACGCGCATCGAGCCCACAGGATGCTCGCCGGCATGCTCGGGCCGCCGCCATCCGGCCAGGCAGACTAGAGGTGCCGCCCCAGCAGGCCCGCGACCACGATGGCAACCATGGCCTTGGTGTTGTTGTTGTGCAGGATCTGCATCGATCCTCTCCTCTCTTTTAATGCTCACCCTTCCAGGTGACATCGAATGCCGTGCCGTGGCTGAACACGACTCCTGGCACCGAGATCATGTCGTTCGTAACGGTCCCGAGCATGATCACGCGCTTGTACGTCCACGCCGGGCTGGTGAGCGATCCGGTCGTGCCGTGCGAGTCCGTGAAGGATATGCTGCGGAAGCCAACCTGGCCGAAGTCCGCAAGCTGCACGGCACCGAAGTTTTGCAGCCAAGACCAGTGACTGGTGATTACCTCGGCGTTGCCCCGCTTATCGCTGGACTTCACTATCATGTTCTGCCAGCGTCCCGTGGACATGTTGCGGATCGTCAGCCAGTACTCCCCGCCGCTGTAGCGCACGGACTCGAAGACCCGGTTGCCCGGATGGACAGCGACCACTGACGTGGTTGGCGTGGCCGGGTACATCTCGAACTGGGCCGAGTAATTCGGCTGCTCCGGGGACTCGCAGGAGGCTACGACGCCAGCCTGCTCCATTGTTTTGTTTGACTCCCCAAAGCCAACCCAGTGAAATGAATCTGCGCCGTATGGCGAGGTCCAGCCCGGCGTCACTGAGCAGTTGACCTTCGGCACCGTGACAATGGCGGAGACCTTCGTAAAGCTGCCGCTCTTCGGCTGCGCGATCATGCCGCTCCAGAGCGTGCTGTAGCTCGTTGGTGGTTTGCTGGTTGACGTGCTAGCGGACGCCGGAACAGCCATGCCCATGCCGAGCCCGGCTGCGAGCGCGAGCCCTGCGGCCCCCGCTGTGATCCTGCGGTTGATCTTCATTGATCTTTCCCTCCTTATCTGATAGGTCCCGTTGGGGCCACTGTCTCCCGTGACCCAACGGGACCTATCAGACGAGCACCGACTTCAGTAGCTCGATGTTCAGCTCGTCAGCGCTCGGACACTTCGGCACGTGCAGCATGTTCTCGTAGCCGCGCATGGCACGGAGGTCCGTGTCTGTCAGCTCGATGCCGGTCGTGTTGCGGAGGATCCGCTCGTGGGTCTCCCAGGTGTTCACGGCCTGGACGACACCGAACGCGGTGCCCTTCCACGAGCTGACGTGCCGCCGCAGCAGGGTCAGGTCGGCGGCGGACAGCCGGTCCCGGGCGGTCGTGGCCTGATGCCCGTACGGGCCGATCAGCGGCGGCTCGCTCGCCGTGCCTGGCCGGGCGGGCTCGTCGCTGGTCAGGCCGAGGTCCGCGGCGGCCAGGTCGTCCGCCAGCTGCGCCGGGCGGCCGGCAACGATATCCGCCGGAGCTGGCAGTACAGGCCATCATGACCCCGGCCCTGGGCCTACGCCGGTCATGGTCGAAGGTCGTTGATCCTTTTCTGCGGGTGTGCCGAGTGTCCGCGCGTATCGCACCAGGAGGCCCCAGCCCAGCAGGACTACTGTCAGACCAACGAAGACCCCGGTGATCCAGACCGTATTGGCCGCGACAGTAACTGACGCCGCGCTCACACTCGACGTCGAATTGATCGCCGCGAAGACGAAGTGCGTTACGAAAGCGATGATCGCCCATGTCGCAGCCCACCGTGCCCATGCTTGCCTATTATCGTTGTTTCTCATGATATCCCCCTATTTGATTAGCTCGAACCGTTTCACGTGCCTCACGGTCCCCGAAGGAATCAAGGTCAGCGATTAATTTCCGCCGCTGTATGCCGGGCACAGATCCCGCGCGGTAATCTCGTCATACAGCGCGAGGTGGTTCGGATAGATGCCGCCAGGCGTCAGAACAGCATTGTCTGTCTGCGTCCACGACATCCCACTGGCCCAGTCCGAGCAGAGTATCTGGCCGGTACGGTTGATCCAGTCGACAGGCGCGACAATGCCTGCATCGGTGATGTCCTGTGGGTACGACGACACTGGCGCGGGCTGGGCAGGCGCTGGGGCAGGCGGCTGAGTAGGTGACTGTGACGGCGTTGCCGGCTGCGCTGATGACTGCGACGGCGGAGCGGGCACTTTCTGTCTGGCGGGCGGATTGGCAAGCGATAGCGAACCGCAACCTGTCAGCAGGACCATCGAGCCCGCCACGAACCCCGCTAGCGCCAGGACAATTAGTCTTCTCATCGTGACCTCCCTTTGCCGCTTCGCATAGAGGCGCTCGTTCAGACTGTCGGCCTGCGGTCAGGCGACGTGGGGGGATGAAGCTGACCGATGATGCGGAAACGCCGTGTTTTCCTATCTCGAATATCGTGCATGCAGCTGTTGCACACTAGAGGACAACGTCCCTGAAATTCGGTGCAGATCACGGGCAAACGTCCTGCGCAAAGTGGCCGGTAATCTTATTGAGGGAACAAAGCAGGTGCGAGGTGGACAAGTTAGCGACTCTTCGTCGCTATCCACTTCATGATGAATCCTGTCCCTGCGAGAATATGATTTGGTACGTGACCTGCGGGTTTCGCATGGGTCAGGGCGGGTTAGGCTTATTCGTTGATCGGCTGCCCTGGCGGGGTTTCGGGCGGATCTGTCGCGTGTCGACGCGGTCCCGGTGGCGCGGTGGGGACGCGTTGGGCAGTGCCCTGGTGGAGGCGCGCCGCAGCTTCATGGAGACGCGCAGATCAACCAGGTCTGCGTGGCGCAGTCGGCCGCGCCGGGCCGACCTGGTCAACGCCAGATCGGCGGATCTAGTGCGCTGCGGGGGGAAGTCCGACGCCACGACCGACCGCGCAAGCTACGCCGAGTCGGGTTGATCGCCTGCATACATATACGGCGTTGGACAGCGTTCGAAAGATCCGCTCGTGCCGCTGGTGGCGTGCGCATTGAGATGTCAGTGGCGGAGTTGCTTGGTAAGCCAGATGATCAGATCGTCGTCCATGGTCACCCGCGCTTCTTACCTGCTCTGGTCCCGGGCCAGAGCAGGTAAGGACCGCTTTATGTTCACTAGAAGTTTGCGTCGATCCGGCTTCCTGGCGGTCACAGTCGCAGTCTAGTCTTGTGGGGCGGACTTTGCCGGCTATGAGTTTTCGCCTGCTGGCAGCCAGGCTGGCGAGCCGCCGATGGTCTTGTGGAAATCGAAATGCCACCAGTGAGCCAGGCCATATCCGTTGATGCGGCGCTGCCCGGTCATGTGCAGCCGGGTGTAGTCGCCGGGGCGTGATCCTTCCGGCCGGTAGAAGAGGATCACGACACGGCCAAGGCGGTCGGCGCACGCGCGCAAAATCTCGGGCGAGCACTGATGCGTGCCGCCGCCGCCCTGGGAGAGATACGCTATCCCGACACCACGAGCGGAGGTCCTGCTGTAGTGCGTCCACTGGATATCGGTGACCTTGGCACCGAAGTCATCGATGGTGAAATAGGCGCGCTGCAGCTGGAAAGTGCGCGGCCGGTACACTTGCGCGACGCAGTTGGCGCTATGGGCACAGGTCTCTGGAATGTACCTGCCCGCAACATGTGCCGGGCGCGCGCTTGCGCTCGCGCCGACAGCCGGCACGGCCAGCGCTATACCTGCCAGGGACACGAGCATCGTCAGGCTTTTCGGGAATCGCATCGCTATCTCCCTCAGAAGCGCCGTCACGGTCCACGCTACGCCCGCAATCGATCTCTGCTCCCGCCGCCGTCATTGTTTCTTACAGCCGGGAATTTTCCGCACCACCATCCGAGCTATTTATGTTAAGTAAATCAATATGTCGACGTACGTCCACTCGGACCGCGAATTGCGCGCTCATGCCGCATTGAGCGCAGAGTCATCCGCGATGACGGTCGAGTGCGAGTGCGTGGCCTGCCTAGCGGCAGAGACAGGATCTTGGTCGCCTGATGTGTCCGGGGGCTCAGGTAGACGGCTTGCCCTTCTGCCCGAGCGACGATCGGCGTAGCCTGGTGTAAGAGGCGATCGGGGGGACGCCTATATGACTGCTCAGTCAGATGAGCGGCCGCCTTGCGGCCTGTGGCGGAATACCTACTCAGCGCACGTCGACGGGCGATGCCCGCTGCCGGAACACCCGGCGGGACCGAATTGGGCTCAGGCTCCAGTCCCGTATCCAATGGCTGGGGCGCAGCCAGTACCTGTGTCGGCCCGGCCCGGCAACAGCCCGGCCGTCGCCAGCCTGGTCCTGGGCATTCTCAGCGTGGTCTTCAGCTGGCGGGTTCTGGTGACGCTGGTCATGGTGGTCCTCGCTGTCACTTTCGGCGGTGCGGGCATGAGGAGAGCGGACGTCCGTACTGGCACGGGTAAGGGCATGGCCGTGGCGGGGCTTGTACTGGGAATTGCGGGCTTCTGCTTCTACTTCGTGCTGGGTGTGGCGAGCGCCGGGCTCGGCTTCTTCGCATTAACGAGGTCACGCTGCTCCGGAGCATGTAATGTGCGACATCACCCTGGGCGCTTGGTACGCGAGAATCGTCTGAGGTGCTTCGAATGGAATCAGCCGGGTCGCGCCCTTGGCGCAGGTCTGCAGCGGCTCGATCCATTGCGGTTAGCAGGAATAGACATCGTTATTTTCGCCCGACCCGTGCTGGCCAGCAACCGGCCGGCAAGCATCCTCTCGTGCCTCATGGCCACGGTGGCCTGGTGGCTCGGGCGCGTTCGCGCCGGATGATGCCGATCCGGTGTGTCAGCCGGACTGCTGGGTGACGTCGGCCGCGACGATTCTGCCGTTGACCACGGTGTCGGTGCCGGTGTACTGCTGGACCGCACCGGTGCAGTCATCAGTCGCGGCGAGGTCGAAGCTGACCTGGTCGCCGGTCTCGCCCAGGTCGGTGAGCTGCTGGTTGCCAGTGCAGGCAAACCCGGCTGCGAACTGCTGGTAGGTCTGGCCGGTGACCGCACCCGAGCTGAGGAGCGCCCACGCTTCCGGGTAGTTGCCTGACTCAATGTCGCCGTAGTAGGCGGAGACGACTGCCCAGGGATCGGTGACATTCGGCTCGGTCACCGGACCCGATGGTGCGGGCGCCGGCGTGGCGGACGCCGGGGTGCCTGACGTCTGCTGCGGCCTGATAATCGTTTTGGTGACAGTCGGAGCGGGTGCTGCCGACGTTGCTCGCGGCGGCGAGGTGGCTGAGTGCGCCGCGGAGGCGGGGCTGCCGGAACCGGCGCCGCATGCTGCAAGGCTCAGCGCCGCCGCGGCCGCGAGGGCAGTGATGATCAGCTTCATTGGGACACCTGCCTGCCTGTTTGTGAGGCGATCAGTTCTGCTGAGTTGCCGTGCGGCGACCTGAGCTCTGGCCGCCGATTGCCGCAATCCTCGGCGGCCGCGAGCAAGCTCCGGGACCTGCGAGCGGGAGCCTGGCGCCACGTTCCCGGGAACGGTTCGGTGGCATGGCCCGAACTCCCGGCTACAAGCCCGCCCAGGTGCCGGTTCGGCCAGGCCAGACCCAGTGCCAGTAGTGAGCGACATCCCGGCCGCCGATGATGTGAACGCGCGTGAAGTACGGGTGCCGGTGACCGTTGATGGTCACGTAACTGCGCGGCCGGTAGAGGTGGATGGTCACATGTCCCAGCCGGAAGATCCCTGCATCAGCCCTCCAGAGGGTGCCTGATCCGGTAGCCGAGCTGTTACCCCAGCCGGACCAGCGAATGTGCGCTGCCCATACAGCAGGTCCTTCGGTCATGTTGAACTGGGCCATGAGCGTCATCCAGCAGAGCTCAGACGATTTCAGGGTGCAGAACTCGAGCACGACCACATGGCGGGCCGGAGTGGACGATGCTGGCGCTGCCGCGGCTATTCGCGGGGCATCACTGGCCGATGCGATCCCGCCGGTTGCTGCGGGGAGTCCGCCGGTCATGACGAGAGCTGCCGCAGGCGCGGCGGTCCTTATCATCTTGCCCCCCCGTGTCTTTCTATCCCCGCTCTCTCGTGGCGCCAGGTCTCAAGGCAGAAGCAAGGACAAGGCCAAAGCCCCGTAACGGTGCGCTCCACATGTCACGAGAACTTTGCCCGCGTCCGCGACCGTGGCGGCTGCCCGATACTGCAGCCATCAGAAGTCCGGCGTCTGGGCGACCCCGCCGATGCCACGGCTGCAGGCGCCGTATCGGGGCTGCACCCGGCGCTTAATGCTGCCGCTGGCCCGCTAAAGCGGTGCCGGTACGAGGAAGAACTATGCCCGCGGTTTCGATGGTCTTGCTCATGGCTTCCCCCTTAGGCGGAAATGCCTGGCAACCTGAGCGCGGAACCTGCCTTTAGCAATTTAAAATTCTGTCTCATTGTAACACAATACTGCGTGTAGGCCACAGCTGCTACCGAGCCATCACAGATCTGCGTCAGCGGTTGAACCGCCCGGACTCGCGGACGCCCACGGCACACGGCCGCTCTCCGCTTGGCCGACCCGCCCGCCGAGGAACCTACCACTCCCAGGTTATTTGACTTTATTTAACGACCAGCTGGCCTGGCATTCAGGCCGCATTCTCAGAGCTTTACGTCGCAGGCCCGCCGAAGAGGAGCCTGCGGCGTCGATCGCTGACCCAGCTGCATGACTATGCACAACCAGCGGCACGGAGACGCACTCTATTGCCGCCGACCGGATTGTCGCTGGGGGGCGGCGAGGTGGTTGACGGGCTTGCCGGCGGCGAAGACGCTGGGGGTGTGACTGGCCCGTCTGATCATGTGCTGCGCAACCGGGTGGCCTGGGACCGGCTGGCCGCTGACTACGCCGGCCCGGGCCTGCGCAACTGGGCGGCCGCGGAACCAGGGTGGGGAGTGTGGAAGGTCCCTGAGGCACAGCTTCGGGTCTTGCCGTCGGGCCTGGCCGGGGCCGATGGCCTGGAGCTGGGCTGCGGCACCGGGTATATCTCGGCCTGGCTGGCCCGCCGCGGCGTCCGGCCGGTCGGCTTGGACAACTCCGCCGCGCAGCTGGCCACCGCTGCCGCCTTGCAAGATCGCTTCGGGCTGCGCTTCCCGCTGATCCATGCCGATGCGGAGCAGATACCGCTGGCCGGTGCCGCTTTCGATCTGGTGATTTCCGAATACGGTGCGAGCATCTGGTGTGATCCTTACGCCTGGATCCCGGAGGCGGCCCGGGTGCTGCGCCCGGGGGGGCGGCTGATCTTCCTGGTCAGCTCCGCCCAGATCGTTCTCACCTGGCCGGACCACGATGACCTGCCGGCCACCGAGACGCTGCAGCGGCCGTACTTCGGCATGCACCGTTTCCAATGGCTGGGCAGCGACTCGGTCGAGTTCCACCTCGGCCATGGCGAGATGATCCGGTTGCTGCGCCGTTGCGGGTTCGGGATCTGCGATCTCATCGAGGTCCAGCCTCCGCTCGGCTCAACCACCAGGCATCCGGTCGCGACCTTGGAATGGGCCCGGAAATGGCCCTGCGAAGAAATCTGGAAAGCCCGCAAATCGCCCTGACCCGAAGGTGTAACGCGCACTCTTCTGACCCTATGAGGGCCGGGCCCCCTTCCCTGCTCAGCCCGGTAGCGGGACGCTCCGGGTGAAAGAACGAGCTCGGGAAAGGAGGCCCGGCAATGTCTGTCTACGTCGGAATCGATGTGCACCGCGAGCGGTCCCAGGTGGCGGTGGTCACCGAGGACGGGCAGGTGCAGGTCAACAGGAACGTGGTGAATGGTTCCGAGCCGATGCTGCGGCTGATCGGCGGGCTGCCGGCTGGGACGCCGGTGGCGTTCGAGGCAGCCTACGGGTGGGGCTGGCTGGTGGCGCTGCTGGAGGACTACGGGTTCGATGCGCACTTGGTGCACCCGCTGCGGTGCAAGGCGATCGCCTCGGCGCGGCTGAAGAACGACAAGGTCGACGCCGCGATCTTGGCGCAGCTGCTGCGGGCCGACCTGCTGCC
>Ga0187862_10002112_pt1 | contig 20472 bp, 19 predicted proteins | sample June2016WEW_10_1_FD_133003 | JGI IMG/M metagenome (GOLD analysis project Ga0187862, IMG submission 133003) | Peatland microbial communities from SPRUCE experiment site at the Marcell Experimental Forest, Minnesota, USA - June2016WEW_10_150 | ecosystem: Environmental > Terrestrial > Soil >...
CCGGAAGAGGTGACCAAATCAATTGCCATCCACTCCCTTATGGCAGTGACTTGACCACGTTCGATGTCAAGGGCGGCCCGGTCACGAACGGTGCGCCGAAGGAGTTTTATCTGCTGGTCGGTGTAGTATTTGATGCCGTCTACATTTTGAATTTGGCGGGAAGCTTTTGTACTGACCTTCTCCTGATTTCCTGGGAACTGTATGGTTCTGCTGCTCTTGGTGTCCATGATTTCAACTCCAATATGCTTTTCTATTGAGTTTTCAGCTCACTTGAAACGAAGACATAAGACTTTGCTCTGCCAATTGTCCATAAACTGAACAGATTCCACATGTTATCTATTGAGTTCGTATTATGTTTATAACATCCATTATGTGAGAGACAAAGCGGAAAATTGGCTCTGGACGCTGGTTTGGAAGATGTGGCAGATGATTCGGTGGCGCACTACTGTGTTGGTTGAAACCGGTTCTGAGGCGAAGATGAATTGAGTTTCATTCCGGGCATAGAACAGCTTGATCCAGAAAGCATCGCGTACCCACGTTAGCGTATTCTCACGAGTATCGAATACCACGAAGGCGAACATCCCAACTTGAAGCGACCATCCGGGGAAGCCATCGGTTGCCTTGCCCGGTCGGAAAGGTCAATGATCGATAAACGAGCGTGTCCAAGCACGACAACCCCTTCAGGAGGCACGTGTATCCGCTCATGTAACCGTATGTCTGGTCCGCGGTGGCCTAGCCGACCTAGTGACTCGTCGAGTCGGGTTCCGAGGTTCCTGGGTATAGTGTTTCACCATCCGCCTACGATCACGCACAAGTACGCACTCACAGGCAATTGACGTAATCGCTTTCGAGCGTCTAAGGTTGGAGTTCGACTATCCCCAGGAGTGCTCGGACCGCGCGTTCTGGATCCGGGCGTCGAATTATACCCCACCGTGTAGACTCTGCCACCAGCCGGGAGTAGGCGATACGAAACTCGACGGCTGCAGTCGCCAAGTACCCACTGCGATACTCGATCGGGCGGAGGCGGTCCATTCCCCGGTTCTTGAATTCTGCAGTAAGAGTGGAAAGGGCGGCATCCAGGAACACGCCGCAGGAGGCTGTAACGGCTCTCAAGACGCGTGCCTCATAGCCTCTGCACTCTTCGCAAGCAGAATTCTCCACCCAGCCGAGTCTTAGCAATGCCTTACGATAGCAGTGTACGTCAAACGGCGAGCGGTCAGAAATATGGATACCCGCATACCGCCGGGTCAATCTGCGATGAAGACGCCACTCGCCAATCGATGCACGGTATCTGGCGTGAAGCCTCTCGTGGAGTACAGAATAAGCTGAGCGGTCCCCATGCTGGAGTCTTTCAATCAATGCCCCATCAATGAGCTCCTCCCGCGGTCGTCGGGGAACGGCATGCCAGTCCAGTTTCCGAGCAACACTCCACACGAGCTCACCCTTTCGTGAGCTGTGCACTCCCGCGATGTACAGGTGACGAATCATCGGAAAACTCGGCACACCGAAAAGCCTGCTCCCAGGGAGACAAGATTGCCCAATCCACACCGCGCAATCTGTGCGGCTCCAACCTCGGCCTGTTTTCTGCACCATTTGTACATGGGGGTTATGCCATCATCTCAGCACAACCCTCGAATGAAGCATCATTGGACAAAACTTGCACCAAGCGGTACGCTCCGCGCGGAACTCCAGAAAGGCCGTGCCCTCCCAAATCTCCCTGAGTGCCTCCCTTCGAACGTTGCCAACGACGGGCTCGTGCGCATACTCCACGCCGTTGCAGGGAAGTACATCCCCATTCGGATAGACCATCGCAAACGAGATCGGCTTGGTGCAAGCGCCAGCAGCCTCCTTCGACGACCAGTAGATCCCATGGCAATGGTCGGCCTCGCTACCGTGCTGCGAGTACAGGCCCTCCAGTACCCGGACGTTGCCATCATTCCCAGTTCGAGATTCCTCAAGCATGGCTATGCAGGCGCCCGAAACCTCCTCCCGCCAGCAGCGAATGTCAGAGGAGTCCATAAGCAGGTATCTGTGCTCAATGTCATTCTCGGGGTAGTGAAGTTCGAGAGCGCTGGCTCCAATGACACTGGCGTACCGAATCATACCCGGAATCTCGTGGTAGTTATGTCGGCATACAATCACATGTATCGACAGGTGTAGATCTGCGGCAACCGCAGCGCGACAAGCATCGATGGCCCACCCGTGGCTGCCAGAGGTCTGCCGCAAATGGTTGTGCAACTGCGGATGGAGCGAAAGCAGGGAAATCGATACGCCATCAAGCCCTCTTACTTTCAATTGCTCTGCTAAGCGACCATCGAGCAACCGGCCATTCGAGTACATGAGTACTTGGTCGGCATTCTCCCGAGCAAAGGCCACCAACTCCAGAAGCCCCTTGAACAGCGTAGGCTCGCCTCCACTAATGCGGACGGTCGCAACGCCCAGATCCCTAGCTTCCCGAAGAACCCTCCGCCACTCTGGAAGATCGAGTTGCCTGCCCTTGGCCTGGCGGAACATCACCTGGCGGCCGGAGCAGTACGGACAGGAGTATCCGCAGATGGCTGTCGGCTTGATCGTCAGGTATTTAAGCACTGTGGGAACTTCGTCACGCATTGCTCTGCTCCCAGTCTTTTTCTGGCTGCCGAACATCTATTCGAGTGATGCTGGTTGCAGGCATTCGCACAGGTCAATATAGCGCAATGCAACAGCCTTCGCGCCGAATATCCTAGCGGCCGCCAAACGTCGGATAGTAGTGCCTGGCGACCAAAACTATATCGACATAGCTAGGTATCACAAGATCCGCCACCATTCTCTCGTGCCCCCACTGCCGCTCCGCCTTGCGCAAGCCGTTCTGTGTTCACGACCTCGACAAGTTCTTTGAATAACACGGAAAGCACCTGGCAACCGTGCGCTGACCCCATGAATAACAGCTCCTGCCGCTTGTCCCAAACTCCGTCACGTTGAAGCTGCAGAAGATAACACAGCTCGCCGACAAGCTTCGCCCCCACAGCCACAGGCACCAACCCTACCTCTACTGGCAGGATCGTAGCTCCGTCCAAGTATCCGGCCAATGTAAACCGCCAATCGTCGAGCACATTGCTATGCGGTTGCCCCTGAAGGCTAGTGACCTTCGCAAGCGCAGCCGCGATTTCTCGAACTGCAATTCGTACCCGCAGGCCGGACGTGTCGATGACCTTCGCACCTCCTCGAGTGGGTACAATTACGTTGCCGGCGTGAATATCACCGTGAACATGCTGTACTCGCAATCTCCCTCTAACTATGTTCAGTGTCTCCATACACGCCCGGATAGTAGACAAAACAGCGCCAACGAGACGTCGAGGCAGCTTACGTCGGAGGAGGTTGCCAGCCTCGGTCAGTTCACATCGGAGGCCTGACACTACACGAGGTGCTGGCCAGCTTCCTCGCCAAACACCAGAGAGGTCTCGCGCAGCCAGCGCCACTACATGCCCAAGCTCCTTAACGGACGATCCGGAGTGGGGCCGGAATTCTCCGTCTATCCCAAGAACGTTCCCCCCGATGTAGGGATATCGGTATCCCCAGGCGTCGAGCCACCGCTCTGGCCGACTCGAAATCGGGCCGACAAATACCGACCCGTGCTCTTGCGAAATCCTCTGAAGGATTCTGACCTCAGTCGATACACTTCGCCACGATCTTCCCGGAAAGACCTTCAGGACCAACCGACGCGTACCATCGCAGCAGAGATAAGTGGACCTCGATGTGCCACCGTCCACTGGTACAACACTCTCTAGGTCCACGTCCTGTTTCATTTCGTGTGCTCCCACGCGCTCGACAGAAGGAGAGCGGTCTCTCCAAAGTCCGAAACATCCTTCGTCCAGACTGCAATGCGCCGTTCCACATCCCAGAGCTCGAGGGCGTTCCGGTCGCTGACAGCGAAAAGAAAGTACGGTCCCTCCAGCCACAGCACATCGTGTAGCCACTCACTGCCAACAACGCATGTCCGGAGCGGCTCGCCATCCCCAGTTACCTCCACTAGAGCACCATGAGGTGTATTGGCAAAGTAGAAAGTCTCTGGAACACTATCACGGACGCGCCCGCCATGAGCGCCAACGAAGCCCCTGACAACTTCTCGGTAGCTTCCGTTCCGATCCACGATTCCAAGAGATCCCTGTATTAAGGCAGTCACGAGGACTCGCCCGCCGCTGAGGGGATACGCAGAGTTCAGGTGAGCCAATTGACAATCGGTTGCGATGTAGTGTTCACGAATATCATGAGCAGTCGAAATTTCGTAGTTGCTCCCAAACACGCTCGATGGCACCCGCCAAAGCCTTGTCAATTTCAATGTCTTACGATCGAACCATAACAGGGCGTCAGATGCCGAACACGATACGACGATCTCGCCGTTGCAGATCGCGACTGTATGCCCACCAGCAAACCAATTGTGCGACGCGCGGCGATGTCGTTCGCCGGAGAGATCACATACTTCCAAGAAGGTCGCCCCGCATACAAGTAATTCCCCGTTGTCAATAACGGCGTGGTTTGCAGTGAAGTCCCTTTCAATAAAGGACACTAACTCTGGTGGCTGCAAGACGTCGCCCGAGAGTCTCCAAACCGTGATATTGTTACTCCAATTCGGCGCGGCGCTCCGCTGCAGACTGCTCCACTCAGGCAGTTCCGTCAGTCGGTCATGCTGAGAGAAACGCTGAGCGAGCGAACTCGGTGATGCACGGAGAGCCTCGAAAGGTCGCGTAGAGTGGCTTAGGCAGATCAGTCGCACAGCTTCCCCGATTCGTCGCACTTCCTCACAAGATACTGAATGAACTGCCCAACTGGTGCTTTCCGGGCCTCGTAATCACTCATGACAACATCGATAGTGAACAGATCCTGAAAAGCCGCAAGCATAGCTTCATGCATTACGGGAAAGAAGTCGTTTGCGCTCCACACTCGCTGATCGAGGTCGTAGTAGTGATAGACCACTAACTCATCTGACACATAGGCGGGGAAAGCAAGCCGCCTATCGTCCAGGCCATGGTAGCAGACGGATTGCATCCGCGAGAAGCGCCGCATTCGTTCTTGAGGCGTGTGGGCACATATTGATCCAATGAACTCAAAGTTGCGCCGGTCGACGAAAAGCCTTCCATTATGGCCGAACACCTCCCGGATTGCTCGCAGATCGTCACGTATGGTGGCTTCTGTAAGCGACACGCTGCCATGCCACCTATGCGTTAGACAGTTCCCCAACAGAAGGCCGAAATCAGCGCTTTGTGCCCACGAAGAGCAGGGGATTTCGGACCACTCCATTACTTTGAGTTCAGCATCATGCCCGCCCGCCTTCAGCGCCGCGTTCGTCGCGTATACGTGCTGGGGGTCCTTGTCCATGCCTTTCACCTCAGCGATCTTCCAATCCCGACGGTCGAGTTCCGCAAGCACCGATGACAACCGGTGCCCTGCGCCGAGTTGCAGGTCGATGATAGATCGTGCGCCGCTTCTAACAATCTCATCCGCTACGCGTCGGACTTCGTGCGGAGAATCGTCTCCGCGGAAGTACTCAAAGATCTCGGCCCAGCTCCTGTATTCGAAGTTTTTGAATTCAGGAAGAGGTGCTCTGATAAGGTCCACAGTATTCACTGTGGTGTGCCTCCCAAAGCTATGAAGTGCTCGATGATGTATCTTGCGAGCGTTCCAGCCTGTGAGTCGCCCGGGCACTCCTGCCTCCATTCCTCGAGTCGGCACATCCGCCGCTCTTGGTCATCTCCTCCAACGAGCAGCACGGTGAGCTTTGACGGTGGAACATAGCAAAGCGCCTCGTGGACGCTATTGTAGCCAGCACCCACCACCACGTGGTCTGCAGCGGCAAAGAACTGTGCGATAGGGTAGTAGTCCAGGTCGCGATTCCCAGCAACGTGAGGACTGTTGCTGCAGCGAACATGTTTGAATCCTCCAGTGTCTATTCTGTGGTCAAGCACAATAGGGGGGTGCTTAGCGTATGCTCCATTCTCGCAAAGGAGTGCTACTCGATCACCTTCAGCTGCGCCTACAAGACGTAGCAGTTCGTCGCGAGGACGCAGCTCATCCTGCCACGTCAGCAGAATCGGCCAAATGCAAGCATCGCCGCTAACTGTCGGTTCAACTGCGACGATGTGGAATCGCTTGTGGAATGTCGACTTAATCTTGCCCAACCGCCGTAGACCAATCCATGCGGTGCTGTAACTTGCGGGAAGCGACTCCACGAAATCGTCAGCCTTCCAATCACAGATGAGAATATCGACTGGAGGGGGCAGAGCATCTAACGACATCACACGAATCCCTGAGTTCAGATGGTCGAGGTACTTCGATCGGGGAGCGACGACGAAAAATTCGACATCATAGCCCGCGCGTACGAACCCCTTGTGGACGGCATTCACCCTGGTCAAGTGGCCAGAGGCGATTCCCTTCGTGTACATCAACACTCTGTATGGCACGATATCCACCTCCAAAACAGTAGTGCTGAGGATGAGCGGCTCATGCGTATCCCGGAAACAGCCCATCGATCTCGCATGCGAACGCCTCGTATGCCTGAAGGATACATTCGATGTCGGCCCGCGTGTGTGCGGCCGTCAGAACTCCGAGCCCTTGCCAGGAGAAGACGCCCTTCAACGCGAGGGCCGCCTTCGACACATGATTGCGAAAGTACACGTCACTCACTGCATCATCCCAATGCACAACTGGACTCTTACTGCGCGCGTATTGTTCCCTGTCCACAATGAAGCGTACGGTGCCTATCGGAAATCCGGATATGGGCGAGCTAGCGAGATCGCCGGTGACATCCGAACAGATGCCCTTCGCACCTAGTATCCTTCGGACCTCAGTACGCATCAAGCGTGCGTTCCTCGTGACCGCGCCGAAGAGCGCTTCTCCTTCGTCCTCTAAGTAGCGAAGAGTCGCCCGGACGGCGAGAAGAGTCGCCGGGTGTCCAGTGAATGTCCCGACGTCAGCCCACACACGAGGTTTGTGCAGAACAGATACAAGATCGAGCATCTCTTCGCTCCCAACGACGCAGGCAAAGGGCATGCCGCCGGAAAGCGCCTTTCCGTAGACGCTGAGATCCGGCACAACACCGTAAAGACGCTGAACACCTCCTAAGCAAACACGGAAACCCGTGACGATTTCGTCCAGGATCAGCACCACGCCGTACTCGCTGCACAGAGACCGAACCTCGCGCACAAAACTGGGGTCAGCGGGGACCATTCCACAGTTGCCGAGAACCAACTCCATGATGCAGGCTGCGGTCCGCGAACCATGCTGCTCGAAATACTCGTGTGCCGCAGCGACGTTGTTGAAAGGAATCGCAGTAAGGTCCTCGGTCCATGCCTCATGGAAGCCAGCGACATCGAGTCCGTTGCTCTGTACAGCTCGAACCGACCATGGTTGAACGCCATGCCAGCCACCCGCCATTTTGAGAACCCGGCGTCGTCCCGTCCTTGCAACGGCGAGCATAATGGCATTCATCGTTGCTTGAGCCCCCGATGTTGCAAAGACCACCTGCCCGCCGCCAGTCATGTGAAGAATAAGTTTTGCTACTTCGCCTTCTATCTCAGCAAGAACCCCCGTCTGCAGAAACTGCCCGTCTGCCATCCCCTGCTGGAGGGCTTCCAAAATGACGGATGGGTTGTTGCCGAGAACCATGGCGAAGTGACCGGCCCAGAGATCGATTAGCTCTCGATTTCCCACAAGCTTCAGTCGACTTCCCGCAGCAGAGAGTACAAGGAGCGGAAAAGGATCGCTTTTCCTGCTCACCTGAACTACCCCATTGGGGAAAAACTCGCGTGACGCGCGGAACGCTTCGTGACTATCGCGAAACACGGCCGTGTACTGCTCTCGAACCCGAGCGGCATACGACGCACGGCGTTCTCGAATTAACTCAGGGCTACGCTTTAGCATCAGACCACCTGCTCGGCGGGGACGAGACGTACGACTTCCGGGACGACCGCGCACTCTGTGAAGACGACCTCCTTCACCCAACGTGCAACCTCCTTCGGGTCAAGACGCTTCAGATCCCTCTCCTTGAAGGCCTTGGCGACAGGCGGGTCGTGCGTCCGTTCGAGAAATGAAGTGTCAACGGCTCCCGGCTGCACCGACGTTACGCGCAGTCCAAGTTCTAGACGAAGCACCCGGGAAAATCCCTCCAGCGCGTGTTTGCTTGCTGTGTAAGTAGATGTGAGCGGGAGGCCGAGAGTGCCGAGAATCGATGAAATGTTGATCACCCGACCGCATTTCGAGTTCCTCAATAGAGGAACTAGGCGCGAGATCAACAGCATCGGAGCAATAGCATTGACGTGGAAGGTCTCGACCAGTTCCTGCGGAACAATACGGTCCGCCCGGCAGTGGTATCCTACACCTGCGGAGTTGACCAGCACATCGAGGCGACCATGAAGCGATTCGTCGCAGTGCTTTGCGAGAATCTCGATCGACGCAATCGATCTGAAATCCGCCACGAGGGTGTCGAAATGGCCATCGGATGCCCCAGCCAACATTTGCCGCAGCCGCTCTAACGAATGCTCATTGGAGGCGCTCGCAAGTACTCGACAACCTGCTCCAAGCAGAACTCTGCAGATCTCCCGACCAACACCACCTGTCGCTCCAGTGATAAGTACATTCAAAGATTCATTTTCCATCTCTACCTACCCCGCAGTCCATAAGAAGCCTCAAGATCGACGCAACAGGAAACCTGCACACGTCGAATCGATGAAGATGATACGTGGAGCCGGTCAGGTTCAGTCCGGGCACGGCGCTACACGCGCACGAAAACCCTGCCGCTGCTACAATTGCCTCAGTTGTGGAAGAGAAAGAGGACGGACCGCCAAACGGATATGCAAAGGGAACAAAATCGGTAGACGTTAGAGCACGAACAGCCGCATAGGAATCGCAAACCTCCTGCTGTGCGGCCACAATTGACAAGTTCCCGAGGCACGCATGCGTCGACCCATGGCCGCCCATCGTGACGTATTGATAGCCCGCCATCTCAAGTGCATCAGTCAAGTCGAGGTAAAGCCGTCGCGCCAGTTCCTCGATCGCTTCATCAGAGACCGCAAGCTGCTGCTGCACCTGTCGAAGCGCAGACGTCTGCTGCTGGGGTGGCAATTGGCGCAAGAACATCTTCAGTTCTTGGACGCCCTTCGCTCCCGGGAAAACGAGTTGTTTGCCGGCTAGCGCAAGTCCAGTAGAATCGGGATGGAGGTCGGCAAGCGCATAGACGCAGTCAATCCAGCGCAGCGCTGGTTTCGGTCCCGAAGCCTGGGCGCCTAGGAAAAAGGTCGCAGGCAGGCTTCGCGCTAAGAGCATTGGCAACGCGAGGTCGAAGTGCTCCTTGAACCCATCATCAAAGGTGATTACCACTGGCAGGTCAGGGAGAGACGACTCTGCAGCCAGACGCAATGCTGCTGAAAGGGGCAGTACGGTCGCGGTTTCCTCCAGGAGATCGAGGTCGTGCTCAAACTGCCGAAGCGTCACTGAGATGTCAGCGGCAGTGTGATGACGCCCGATGGGCTCATGATCCGTAGCGAGAATGCGATGGTATGTAAGAATCGCAAACCGCTGGCAAGTTCGCTTCATGGCGCTACTCGGCGGGCGGCAAAGAGTTCGTCAACGAGTACATGTTCCTCCCAGTTGGGACTGTGGACCAGGTGGGCTTCAACAACTTCCTTGGGCCCGTTGGTGTGGACAGCACCGACGTCGTGGAAGGCTATCCATCCTCCGGGCCTCACCCGCGGGCCCCATAGGCGAAAGTCACGAAGCACGGCTTCGTGTGAGTGGTCCCCGTCTATGAACAGAAGGTCAATCTCATTGGGAACGAACTCAAGTGCGTTCTCGCTCGCCATCGAAATCGATACAATGTGTGCAGCAATCCCGAAACGCTTCATGTTGCGCTCAAACTCTGCCTTTTGCCCACCGGGGTATCGCTCCGCGTGTGTCTGGTAAAGTATAGCTGAAAAGGCTTCACCCCGTCCGTCAAATGGATCGACGCAGTAGACCTTACCAGCCGGATGCCAGTCGATGCCGCGGGCCAGCACGTAGGACGACCGACCAACCCAAGAGCCAATTTCGCAGACGACCGGCGGGTGGTCTTGCTTGATGCGGCTGAGCCTGTAGAGCTGCACTGCCTCTCGAGGGCTCAACCATCCCTCGATCAGGTCATAGTTGCGAATGATTTGCAGGACCACCTGATCCGAGTAATCGTCGTCGCCATTCGCAAGGCGACCTTGGTAGGTTGAAAGGCGGTCCGCGAGATGTTCGCAGTAGCCGAGGAGGAGAGCGAGGGGCCCATTGTGGTCAGGGCGGGGACACGACGGAACCCGGCCCATTCCTTGTACATGGGAAACATCGAGAGGGTCCGGCACTAGATCAATTGTGACCGTCTTGTCCAATACATTATAGTGACGCGCGAGATCAGTGAGATCCTCGACAGCGAAACCCGCATTCTTTGCTTTGTTGTAGTAGGTGTACCAATCAAACAGAACTCGATCGGGCCTTGCGAGATTAGCAAGCCAGCCCACGAGGTACTTGGCCCGAGCCTGTTGTGGGTTTCTGATCGGATAGTGTGCATAGGCAAGGTCACGTCGGACGTCACCGCACAGCATCCGAGAGCCACTGTTATCAAGAATGTAGTGACTTCCCTGATAGAGACTCGCACCCTCCTGCTGCATCCAGAATCGTCTCGGAATAATCACCTTGCTGTCATGGTTGTGTTGCTTCTTTCTGCGGTGCGTAATGCGTACCACTGGGTTCAACTGTGACCAGTCATCCTGAACCGTTGGAATGTATGTGGTCCATTCGACGTAGCTAGGAACATGGTGCGGGAGGCACTCAAGCAGTGGACGCGGGCTATCCCCACGCTGGTTGGCCGTAACAAATTCGTCGGCGTCCAACGGCAGAACCAGATCCGCAGCGAGATGCGCGAAGGAACGTCGGGTGAGAGATGTTAGCGTGTCCGCTTGAGAAAATGTTGGGTTTGGGTCGAAGCACAGAACTAATGGCAGCCCTTCGGCCTGGAGCCGCTTGAGCATCTCTCCTGTCCCGTCGGTACTACCGTTGTCGAGAATTACCATCTCATCGAGAACAGTTACGTGATATAGAACGAAACACTCGACGATATCCGCTTCATTTCGCACCATCGTAACGGAGACAATCTTCACGGAGGCGCCTCCCTATGCTACGCTTCGTTGGACACGCCGCCCAACAGTCATGGGAAACTTGACAGGTGGGGCGCCCGGTGGACTCTCGATACCGTGGGCGAGGCACCATTCCCGACGCATCCTCGCACGGATGCGCTTTAGGTCACAACCACGCATTGAAAACCCGTATTTCCCGCAAATGTCGGGTGCCAGCGGTTCACCGTAGGGAAGTTTCCGAAGGAGAAACTTTCGCAGGGGTGCCTTCTTGGTATGGCTTGCTCTGCGAAGGGCGGCCTCCGCGAGCAATCGGGATTGGAATGGGAAACGTGGCTCGAGCGAGAAGTGAGCACCCGCGCGATCTACCTTTGATGTATACGCGAGCAACGTTGTGAAGATCGAGTAAAGACTTTGCTTCCGCCACGGTCGGGGCCACCCGTTGGGCACTGCGAAGTCGGCCCGGAAGTCGTATCCGTCGAAGAGCTCATCCCCCCCTGTTCCGTCGATAATAACCCTTATCCCGGCATCCGCTATCCTTTCCATGACGGCATGCGTGAGAAGCGCGCCGTTGTCATAGTACTCAGAGGTGTGGTAGCTGTCTGTGTACATCTTCGCCATCGCGCGTTCGTAGTCATCAATAGTAAAGTCGATGAGCGTAATACTTGCGCAGTTCGTGAGACGAGACACGCGTTCCCGAATCGAGTGTGCCTCGACTGTGGCGCGTCCGAAGATGCTCACGACCGAAAAGATGTGGTATGCACATCCAAGCGCTTCCGCGGCGAAAGCAATGATCCCGCTGTCGATGCCGGCCGACATCGGTATGGCAATCTTACCAGAGTGGTTCAGGCGCGTACGTAGCGCAGACCAGAGACTCTCTTCAAGGTCAGCTGCATGCGTTTCCGGCCCGTATGTTTCGCTATCCCACGTGAAGTACGGGCCGACCTCCAGGCTTTCTCGAGAAGCCATTAGGTAGTGTGCGGGAGGCAGCTGCCAAATGCCCGCGTAGGAGGTATAGGGCTCTTGGATGGCATACGTATGCTGGTAGGCCGGACCACGAACGGCCCTGCACAGTCCAAAGGAACCCGCCATGGCCGAGAGAGCTGCTTCGGAGGAGGCCCAGATAAGTCTTGTGCTGTCGATCGCAAAGAAGAGCGGCTTCGTTCCGAATATGTCTCTTGCCAGCAGGAGATGGCCGGCACGGTCGTCCCATAGGCTAATGGCGAATTCACCATCGAACTGGCTGGCGAATCGAATGCCATGTTCGGCATATGCAGGAAGAATGGCGCCACCGTCGCACGGGGAGTCCGTCCAGATGTGCGCGTTGTAGATTTCTCCATTGTAGAAAGCGGTGGTGCTACCATCCGCGAAGGGTATCGCACCGACATTTTGGTCGCCGCGGACGATGAGTCGATTTCCTCCAAGCATGCACTCCGGCGATACGCGAACAACAGCCATCTGGTCCGGCCCCCTTCTTTCCATGAGTCTGAGTGCGAGGTTCATGCGCACCTCGACGTCGCTGTTCGCTTGGGTGCCACCGAGACCGAGAAAGCCGACAATCGAACACATTACTGTATTCCCTGTAATGGAAGTGTGTTCTGCCGCATCAAGCCCTATTGCGGCTTTTGCAGACTTCCCTCACTTTCGGAACTGTCGCGAGTGCATTTAAGCTGTCCCGTATCCATTTGCGGTAACCTACATGGTTTTGTTAGCGATTGCAATTCGTTATACCACTGTGGCACGGCTGACCTGTTCAGCCGTGACCCGGTAATAAAAACGTTGGCTTGTGCCTGTTCCTCGTTTCCCATGCTTCTTACAGGGGTGCATATCGAAGCAGAGCGTGAAAGAGACTGCTGTTGATTTGCCCAAGGCTAAAGCCGGCTCTGCATGTTATGGGGCGGTATGCACTCCCATGCGAGAGAGGGGAAGTGTGACGCGCCGTAAAAAGTCCCACAATTCTGTCCATTTTTGAATGAGAACAAATTTACCCTGACCACTGTGGGGAATTCGTAGTTAAGTGCTGGTTCACCAACACCTGCAAGGGAAGCGACGGCGACCCGGCCAAGTAGATTTTCATGTCCCCATCAGATTTTCCCTTGCCCTCAAAAGTCCTTGTTTAGTATGCAATAAAGTAAACTCTCCATCTGAAAACAACATCCCGAGGTCAGCTCATGCAAGCAATCAAAAATCTCTGGATCACCCTTGCTTTTGGGAATAATAATGTCTTCATAGTCCAGTGCTAGCAGTCCTTCATTTTTGGGAACAGCAAGGAGGCCCCATGTGGGTTCAAATTCCATTCGGGATTTTCATCAACAACATTGAGGCGCAAAGATGAACCATGAGCAACTCACCAGACGAATTCAGGACTTCGAAAACAGCTATTCGAATGGAAGACCCCAAGGAATGAAATGGCGCCAAATTTGGGATGAAATCAAAGCCATTTCAGCAGCATTCAAGGGAGTGCGCTTCCCTACTCGTCAGGAGCATCAAGAGGCATGGGAACAATTTCAATCTGCCGTCCAGAACGTTAAAGAACGACAATCAGAAGAACGCGAAGAGAATGAAAAGAAAACTAAGCGCTCTGACGAACATAAATGGCATATCAAGTCTCTTGCTAATGCTGGAACACCGCCGAGCGGATTAGCGGATGCAATCTTCAGCATATTTACTTTCCCGGCACAAGCGATTGCCGATGTTATGACAGCGCTCCTCCCAGGCGGTCCTATCGATCAAAAAAAAGGTGAACTTCAGCACTATTCCAAAAAGTTAGAAGAAGGTTGGAATTATTTCAAGGAACATAAGAACGAAATGTTCAGGAATGACAAGGATGAAGCTTTTAATTCCTTGAAAAGCGCACAGGATCAGTTAAATGACGCATGGGAACAATGGAAAGACGGTAAGGCTAACCTCATTGATAAACGCAATGAGGAGCGAGAACGGAAGCAGGAAGAATATGAACGGAAAAAAGGTGAGTGGGAATCCAGAATGCGAGACAATATCGCCACCTTGGAAGAAAGGCGTACGAAGCTCGAACTCGCTCTCGAACGTCGAAAAGATAGACGAGGTGATCTCGAAGATAAGCGAGATAGCGCCCGCAGTGACAGTTTCCGGAGCGTGGTTGAAGGCTGGATTGATGAAAACGAGGAAGCAATCAGTGAAATCGAAAGAAAACTCTCCAACCTCAACGATTGGATTGATGAAGCATACGATAAATTGAAACAATAAAATGTGCCTCGTCGCTTGGCGCTACGGAGACGCTATTTGGCAGAAGCGCCGAGTCCTTACCTTTCAGATTTCTATCCCCAGAGCCAGATGTAGCACATCGGCCGTTGTCACAATCTGATCACACGAGCGTTATCATAGAATTAACTTTGGCCCCATCAGATTCTCCGGCCCGCCTGAGGTCTGTACGAATACCGATTATCTTGCCCTTCCTTAACGCATGGTAATACCCTAGCTCCCATGCCGTTCCATCATCGACTTGGGGGCCGTCCAGAACGGCGATTACCAAATCGGCGGACTCCAGGTGGGATTTGCAACGGGAGAAGATTTCGCGCTTGGCCGTTTCCTTCAGAGCATTGATTTCTTCTTGAGGCATTAGTTCGTATGGCCAGATTACCTCGACGTTGTAGTTCGATTCGACAGCAAGACTTTCGATCTGCCCCTTTAGTTTGCTCATCCAGTCCCGTTCCGCTTCTGAGAAGAGCGGACCAGCAAGGTAGATTTTCATTTTGAGTAGCACGCAACCATTCACTCCAGGCTGCGCCGTGTACCGGTGGAAAAAGGTCGCCTCGTTGGAATTTGCATAGTCTAATGACGAAGCACTCAGTTCACAGCCGGCGGCCTACCGAGCAGGCTAAAGCAGCAGACCCGCAAAATAGCCTGCTGGTCGCTTATCGGATCAACATCGAACTCCTCGTAGTAAATTCGATACTGCGGCATCTCCTCGATGGTCGCCACCTCACCATGAAGCATTGCATTCCTCATCGTAAGAAGAAGGGCAATCCGCTTGGAGACCTTGGGAATTGCCGCAGCATGCTTCGTGACACCGGCTATGATCGACTTGCCGACTTGTCCCTTCATCCCAAAGAGAGCATCAAATGCAATCGCGTTATTGAAGAAGCGCGTACGTGGCGGTGATATCCACGATGTAGCGATGAACTCTAGCGCCACGTTGACCCGCCTTCGAAGATCACCGGTCAGGATTCCGTCACCGATCAAATCTTGCAAATCGGTTAGCATCGAATTGCAAAGAGTCTGAGGGTTCAATAGTGTCGGGAACAGTGGACTAGGATTGAAGGTCATCTCACCGTCGGATCGGATAGTAATCTTGCCGCGGAGCGGGAGGTCTCCGCTGAAGAGCATTGACTCTTTTGGGGGCAAAGCCAAAGAGAGTGAGCCCTTCATGCGCCGCAATTTTGACAACGCTGCATTTTCTGAGCTTGCTAGGCATCCCAACCAGCAGTCGGTGCTTCCTATCATGTTTATGCGGCCGGAGAATTCGAACGGAGGTGATCTGTCCCCACGAATGCTTGGTAAATCGACCGGTAATGACTTGAGTACCGTTTCAAGCCGAGGATGGCCGCGAACGACAATGAGATTTGGACTAATTATGTCTTTCGCAGGAGCAATCCGATTTACTGGAGCCAAATGCAATTGCAATGCCCTCTCTCTATGAACGTAGGTTGATAACGCCTGTGCGAGCCGTTCGGCCGCTCCAGGTGTCGCTATCTCGGCGACGCTGACGTTTAGATGCATTGCTAAAAACAGCTCATTGTTGCCAATCAGGTAGGTTGAGGCATTGAAAAACTTCTCAAGTAGCGAGACGACCGTGGCGACTGGTTCGTTTTCGAACAGAGATTGCTCGATCTGGACAAGTATGAGGCTCGCGCGCCGAAGCAAAGTCGGATCGCGAAATAGCTCGACGCCAATTGGCAAACTGAGTCCGTGGGCGTCCATAAGCATGAATTTCGAAGAAAGGCCAGGTCCCATCGTGCGGTAAGCTTCCAACAGTAGTTGTCCAATGTCTCTATAGCCATTTGCGGTAGAAGCGAGCGGGGGGGCGTCATCCTTTGGCGATTCCTTAGAGCCGAATGGTTTCTTCCGGACGATCATGGTGTGCCTCCGGTCAGATGTTTCAGGTGTTGTTGGGATGAGTGTGTACAGGAACCGTAGTATTATGAATGACGCCGTTTAGGAAAGCCAAAAGAGAATTTCCTTTCTACTACATTATTGTTTTCAGAGAAATCAGACCCAACTGTACGTTGGACAAAATCTCAAACCACCGGCAACACCTAAGTTAACATATTAAAATCATTTTCGTTATGCCGTCCGGCCACATCGGGATTTTTCACATTGGCAAGCTCCCTTGAAAAAAGAAAGAGGATAATCCAGGGGTTGACGCCAGCGTCCTATATTGTACACTACCCCCTGAGCATTCTGGGTCCTAAAGACCTTATCTGCACATGCTCCGCTACGGGCCTCCAGGGGTCTGCAACCTGTCCGGTGGCAGAGCATTGAGAAGTGGGTTCTTATGCCGATCCGCATAACATCTCGGAATAAATGGCTGGGCCACTGGCAAGCCTTGGAATACACAGGGTTTATCGAATATCCGCCAGAAACACCCAAGGCGTGTTATGTGGATCGACCTTATTATTGCTCGATGCAATGAGGAGGTTATCCAGATGGTATCTGCTGGGCTATTGCTAAAGGGAAATCTCGTGAGAATCGTGACACTGTCGGGCACACGGCAACGACATGAACAGGTCGCTCCGAAGGTGAACAAGCTGGAACTGGGAGCAGATCCAGATCAAGAGGCAGTGGAAGCCTTCTCCCATGCCTTTCGGGCATTTTGCACGGAACAGGCAGTCGACAAAGCCGTAATCAACTGGCGCACGACTACCGGCCAAGGAGCTGGAGGAGCCGCCACCTTCCGCACAGAGGGCATATTGCTGTCAATGTGCCCTTGCCCGATCCAATTTGTACATCATGCAACGATTCGCGCCACCGATAAAAGGCAGGCGAATTTGAAGTCTGCTAGACCCGCGACCGCCGACTTGTCCAAGGCATATGACTTAGCGTTTGAGGGCTTGCCGTGAAGATGATCAAGGCCACTCTTAATTCGCTTCCGCCAGAAGCTCAGAGAGTTCTCGAACTTTTCCCAGAGTTCCAACTTCAACATTTCAATGACTCTGGGGCAAACGGCTATGTCCTGCTTGGACAACATCAAGTTTTGAAGCAGGACGTAGCTATCAAGATCTACTTCCATGATATCAAGGAAGTTCAAGAAGAGCCTGCACTGCTGGCGTCGATAAGCCACGAAAATGTCCTGAAAGTTCTAGACGCAAGGCGCCTTGGTGACGAGTGTTCATTCTTCATGACGCCTGTGGCGAACTACGGCGATCTGAGGAAGTATCTGAATGAATACAATTTGTCACTCAGTCTAGCCCATAGCCTTTTGTGCCAACTTCTATCGGGGTTGGCGGCGCTCCATGCAGAACCTAATCGACTTGTCCATCGTGATGTTAAGCCCGAGAACCTCCTCGTCCATGATGACAAACTCTTGATAGCAGATTTCGGCTCTGTCCGACGGGTTTCCGAAGCCACCGGCAAGGCATCCGCCTCCAAGCACAGTATTCTTTTCAGGCCACCTGAGACTTTCGGTCCCGAACCCTACTTCGATTACTCATCAGACACCTATCAAGCGGGTCTAATAGGATATCTCCTTTTGGGCGGTCAGCTGGACAATAATTTGGAAGGCTATCTGAACTCAAGGGAGAAGAGACAACTGATGCGATTGAATGGGGATCGGGTCGAGGAGGCCATGTTTGTCGATGCTTGTATTGGTCGCAGGGTTTGCTCGGGCAAGCTGCTTGATTGGGACACTGTTCCCTGCTTTGTTCCGAAACGTTTTGTGACCACGTTACGCCGGGCAACCACAAAGAGCGGATCAAAATACTCCAAAGTTAGCGAATTTCTGGCTGAGCTCCAGAGATTTCGAGCGACTATGCCAGACTGGATGGCAACGGCTGCAGGATGGTGTTTAGACAACTGGAATGGGCGTGATTACTTGGTAACTGTTCATGAGAACCCGGTTAGAGTAATGAAGAGGAAGCATGGCAACGAGAAGTGGATTAGCGATAACAAGTTCGGCGGCAACAGCCATGACGAAGTCTATGCACAATTGAGTCGCCAAATTGGGCTACCGTGACCAAGGCTTCGAACCACGGTTTCCACACGAACGGCAGATAAGGCGCCGTGCCGGCGAAATCGTTCGGACAAATGAAGCAACCCCGCAAAAGTTAGGTATTTCTCTCCTGTGTGGCGTTCTGATGGTGGTTCTCCGGGACATTTCCATGTCCAGAACATATCTGTCCCTCTTTCCGAAAACACATGGCAAATTGATATGGGCCGGAGGCAGAAGTCCCCGAGAAAGGGCTGTCTCACTGGTCGGCAGGTGGGATCAGATGCTGCCCGCACATTTTACAGTATGCTCTATGGCCAAAGGACACGTTTCTTTGATTGCCGCAATTGAGACATCACTCTTTGGCGGCGGGACCAGAGAACAATCCGCCGGAACCATCTCCAGCAGATAGCTGGACTTTCGGGTTCGCAAAGGCGGGACATAGGCGGGAGGGTGAGCCGCTTATTGCGACGCTTCATTTTTGATCTTCTCCATAATTCACCAGGCGAGTTCAAGCTCTTTTTGTGTCGCCATGATGCTTCTTCTCGATTCATATACCTCATTTTATCTCTCTCAGGCAATTATTGGTGTGGCCACCCACTGTGCCATCCCCCTCCGACTTAGGTGTGAATGTCCGTGATCAGAATCGCGTTTGGTTCCTCACACCGAGTCAGGTCAAATGCCCTGTACTCATAAGGGCTGACAATGCACCACGCTGTGAACGGAACATGATTACTGTTTCGAAGTGCCTCAAACATTAGAACCATCTTTCTGCGCTCATACTCTTTCATCCCTGACTCATCAGGAATTGTACCCAACCCGGCGGGCTTGCCCTGAATGGAGGAATACTGATCGGAAAGCGATGCGGGGACCTGATTGTAAATTTCAAAGAGAAGATCATCAAACGTGAGCCCATCTATTTTCAGGTTCCCAGCATTTCCGCTGTCGCCAAATGTCCATCTTATGGCGCCAAAGAGCTTGAAATCCACTGAAACGCACTGGAGCGCATATCGGTGGACAGCCTGGAATCTGTTTTCGTTCGCAACGTCGGCAAAACTTCCGGGTTCGGATTTCGGCCACATCAAATAACTTCCATCTTTGAAGAAAACTGCTAAGTGATGAAAATAGTTATTTTCGTCCAGGCGGTTACGAAATCTATCGGAAAACTCATCTGCTATGAACTCCCGTCGCTCATCCTCGTCACCCAGTAAGGCATCGGCATCGAGCGACATTAGAAATGAACAATTAGCATGGGACATAAAAACCTCCTTTACAGGCCAATGTGAGCGAGGGGTTATTTTTTTGACTCGAAGTTAACCTCAGCTCCTCCGTCTAGTCTTCAGAATAGCGGTAGAACTTTTTCCCGCCTTCGCTTCCTCTCTGCCATTCAGGAAACAGAGGATGAGTCTTTACAATGATCCCTGTAAGAACAAGGGCCTTTACCAACTCATCGTCGTCAGAAATTCTGGCATACTTGAGCACGAAACCGATGACAGTAGGACTGGGTATTGGCAACCATTGACTGCCAACGAGTATTTCCATGGGAGCATGCTCACCTCCCCGCGCTTCGATCCTCGCTTTGAGGTGTGATATTTGGGACATTAACGTCTGTGCTTGAGTGTACCCGATCATGTCACCTTCAGCAGAACCCTCTGGGAGTTCAGTGAGTCTGTCTAACAAGAATCGGAGTTGACGATCTAGTCCTGACTCAAAAGCAGTGACGAATTCATCAAGATTCATCTTCTGCTCATCAGGAAGAGGGTCACCAATCTCTTCAATAAGAGGCATGAGTTTGTTTACTCTGTTGATAGCGCTGATGAGCGCTTGCTCGCCGATTCCTGCAGTAGGATGTTGTATCAACATTCCTAAGTAGGAGAGACTTTTGGTCTTTATTCTCTGTGACGGCGTGATAATGTAAAATTCGCCTGGCTCCTCCGCAGTAACCCAACGCGCTCCCGGAGACATCTTGTTCAGGCTTTCACCAATCATCTCCATCAATTTTTCCATATTCTTTCGAAATTCTTCGTCCTGGCTGAGTTTCTTCATCATCTTTTTTAACTTCGGCCTATTTGACATGCCTTTTAATCCTTCCGCCAAGACCTTACCTGGGCCCTAGCAACCGGGAAATTCTCGTTCCGGCAGTTTTCCTTCCAGGTATCGTTTTGCTGC
>Ga0187862_10002122_pt1 | contig 20413 bp, 14 predicted proteins | sample June2016WEW_10_1_FD_133003 | JGI IMG/M metagenome (GOLD analysis project Ga0187862, IMG submission 133003) | Peatland microbial communities from SPRUCE experiment site at the Marcell Experimental Forest, Minnesota, USA - June2016WEW_10_150 | ecosystem: Environmental > Terrestrial > Soil >...
ACTTTGTTGCCCCAGGCGAGCAACTCCATGCGCACGCCGGGACCAGCTTCAAGGACTTTACGCTTGGCGGGGCGCACCAATCGGGCATTCGATTCCGTGGCATCGAAAAAATCAAGGATGTTGGTGCGGTAATAGCGTGCGAGCCTGCGCAGTGTTCCGACGGAAGCGCTCATTTGCGAGCGTTCGAGGGCGCTGAGGAAGCCAATCGAAATTTCCGCAGCGGAGGCGACTTGGGCAAGGCTGAGACCGCGCTGGGTGCGCAAGCGGCGCAGTCGAGGGCCAATCGTTTTTCCTGCGTCGGTTCCTGCGGTGCCGCTGCGGGCGGCAGGTTTGATGGCGCCTTCGCGCTTCAGCATCTGCACGATGGCGGCAGCGTTCAGTCCGCGGACCTTGCGCAGATAGCGCGCCTTTTTCAGCAGGCGCACGTCATCGTTGGTGTAAAGACGATATCGGCTTTCGGTGCGCTGGGGATGCGTCAGTCCCAGCGCTTCCCATCCCCGGATCGCGGATGGAGAAATCCCCACGATGCGGGCCACGTCACCGATTTTGAGATAAACTTGTGCGTCGCCGGACATAGTTCTGGAACACGGTTTCTGAATGTGCCCGCAGGTCGCGCCGTGGGGAATGCACTTTTCCGCTTGACAGAGAGCGGCGGAGCCTCTAACCTTGCGCGATTATAGCAAGGTTTGTCGGGTGCGCAAGTTGAATTCGGGTCTAAAACAAAACTTTGTCTCCCCAGGGGTCTGGAGGATCTGTCCCATGCTGTTTTCGAAACCGTCGCGGATGTTGTGCTGGCTTATTGTCCTGAGTTCGGTCCTGAGCCTGTGCCTGATCTGTTCCACGCTTACGTTTGCCCAGGGCACCGGCGGACGCATCCTTGGCCGCGTCTCCGATTCCAGCGGCGCGGTGCTGGCGAACGTTAAAGTCACACTCACGAACGAAGCCACGGGCGTGAGCAGCGAGAGCACCACCAATGCCAGCGGCGACTACGGCTTCCCACAGGTCCCGGTCGGCGCCTATCGCCTCGAATTCGATCTCACCGGCTTCAAGAGGACCGTGCAGCGCGGCATCAACGTCGATCTGAACCAGGTAGTGACCGTGAACTCGGTGTTGCAGATTGGCGGAACGAAAGAGACGGTCGAAGTGACGTCCGAAGCGCCGCTCGTCGATACCACCAGCACACAACTGGGCGCGGTCATGGACGCCCGCCAAGTCTCGAATTTGCCGCTTAATACACGCGACACGTATCAGCTTCTGCAACTGCAGCCCGGAGTGATGTCGACCGTCGGCTCCAGCAATACGCTCATTTATGGAAGCGATAACAGCGGCGCCGTCTCGGTGAACGGTGGCCGCGGACGCTCCAACAATTTCAGCGTCAATGGCGGTGACGCCAACGACCTCTTCGCCAATCTTCCGACGGTGCAACCTTCGCCTGACAGCATTGAGGAGTTCCGCGTTCTTACCAATACTTTCGACGCGGAATATGGACGCAACTCGGGCTCGGTCATTAATGTGGTGACAAAGTCAGGGACAAACGACTTGCACGGCAGTGTCTATGAGTTCTTCCGCAACAAGGATCTCAACGCCAATAATTACTGCCTTACGGCGGCCCCCCCCAACTCACTCCCTTGCGAGAAGCCCCAATTCAATCAAAACCAGTTTGGCGGGACTTTTGGCGGACCGATCAAGAAGGATCGAACATTCTTCTTTGCCTCATACGAAGGGCGCCGCATACGGCAGGGGCTGCAATCGCCGGCGGTCACTGTGCCGAGCGCGCTGGAAACTCCATCTCCCACCAACGTGGTGAATGGGCAGATTGTCGCCAACTTCACTGATGTTAACCCGGGTTTACCCACGCCGTTTACCGGGGTGCTAACCAATTCGTCGATCCTTTCAAGTCGTACCGGCTGCCAAGCTGCCACGACCGCGATCGGTGGCGGACTTATTCAAGATGGTGCGCCGTACGGGGCTGTCTTCCCCAACGGCCAGATTCCGCTCGCTTGCATGGATCCCACTGCGGTTGATCTGCTGCAATTTATTCCCAGTGCGCCAAACGGCGGTAATCTGATCAGCACCGTCCCCACCGAAGCCATACGCGGCGACCAGTTCACGGTCAAGGTTGACCACCGGATCAATGACAGGCAAAACCTGAGTATCTATTACTATTTCAATGACGACCGCACGCATCAGCCTTTCTCGAATTTTGAGCTGGCGGGCGCCGACGTCCCCGGCTTTGGAAGCATTCTGGCGGAACGCTTCCAGCAGTGGAACATTACCCACACCTGGACGATCAGCAGCAGTACGGTGAACGAGTTCCGCTTCAATTACAACCGCGAGGGCCAGGAGACCTTCCAGCATCCGGCGAACACCGAACTGGTGCAGAACTCCTGCCCGACGGCTCCTACTTGGCTAACCGGCGTAACCGGCCTCGTGCCTTGTTTTTATGGAGACGTTGCGGGCAACGTCAATGGCATCCATCCGAATCTGGGCGCCGGTCGCGAAGGGCTTCCCTTCATCTCCGTTTCGGGAGGATTCTCGATCGGCAACGATTCGGAAGGTGAACTTCCGCAGGTGGGGAATTCTTTCCAATGGTCAGATAACCTGACCAAGATTTCGGGCAACCATACCCTCAAGTTTGGCGTAGATTTTCGTCGCCAACAGTTTAATCAATTTTATTACTACAACGTGAACGGAACCTTTGACTATTACGGCGGCGGCCCGAACGACCCTGCGGCCTACGAGCCAGACGGCGTCACTGAGAATCTTTATCCCAACTATCTTCTTGGCCTTCCCGATTCATACGGACAAGGTTCGGCTCAAGTCGAATACGTTCGCAACAACGGCCTCTATCTATTCGCCCAGGACAGCTGGAAGATAAAGCCGAATCTAACTCTGAACTACGGGTTTCGATGGGAGTTGAACACTCCGCTGGCAGATAAGGCGCAGCACGTTGAGACTTTCCGTCCGGGCCAATCATCTACGGTCTACCCTTGTGGAGGCGCCACCGATTGCACGTCGGAAGATGCGATTGGATTGGTGGTTCCGGGCGACCCCGGCGTTCCGGCGGGCATGACGCAAACTTATTACAAGGCATTTGCTCCCCGCATCGGCATCGCCTGGAGTCCGGGCAGTTCCGGCAAGACCAGCATTCGCGCCGGCTGGGGACTGTTCTATAACCCAATCGAACAACTGGTGCTGGCACAGTTCGGTGCCGAGCCACCGTTTGGTGGTAGCACCACCATCAGTGAGACGCAATTTAACATGCCTTTTCTGGGCCAGGACGGCGCCACCACTCCGAATCCATTCAACGGGGTCATCAGTCCCAAACGAAGCGTGGCTCAGAATTGGGAACAATTCGAGCCTATCGATCTGTTCGGCGATTTCCAGCCGCATATGCGTACGCAGTATTCCGCGCAGTACAATCTCACCATCCAGCACGAGTTAGCCCGAGATATGAAACTGGAAGTCGGTTATGTAGGATCGCAAGGGCACCGATTGCTGGCGACGCATGATATCGATTACTCCAACCCGCAGACTTGCGTCGATCTTAACAATATTCTCGGCAGTGGGGCTTGTGGTCCGTTCACGGAGGACAGTTCTTTCTTTATTCCGCCGGGGACGGTTCTGCCCGCAGCTTTACACTTACCCTACGCACAAAATAACACTGTCCTTCCCTCCGGCTACACCGTCGGGTCGAGCGGGATAACCTTGGTTGGTTTGCGCCCCTACTCGTCGCCACAGTGCGATCCCCTTTCTGGAAACGGCTGTCCGATCAGTGGAGTTCCAGTCTTCACCGGCATCTTTGCTCAGGACACGATTGCCAGTTCAGCCTATAACTCTCTGCAAATTTCATTGGACAAACGGTTTGCCCGTGGCCTCCAATTTACCGCAGCCTATACGTGGAGCAAGTCCATTGACGAGGCCTCCAGCTTCGAGGGGATACTGAATCCACTGCCCGGCGCCCGTAACTACGGGCCGTCGCTCTTCGACGCACGCCACCGCGTTGTGGTTAGTTACTACTGGAACGTGCCAGTAAGAAAATACAGCGGGTTTGCCGGGAAACTGCTCGATGACTGGTCTTTCTCGGGGATCACGACGTACCAGACCGGATTTCCGATCCGTATCACGTCCTCCTCGGACAATGAGCTGATGAACAGTGGTGACTTTGAATATCCGGGCGAACCGGATCAGATCGCGCCCTTTTCCTGGCAAAGGCCGCAATCGAACGGCAATTACTATTTTAATAACAGCTCGATTTTCAGTAATTCCGTCGTGACTGCTGGCACTGTCGGTAATGCCCCACGCACGATCTGCTGCGGACCCGGTATCAGCGAAACGGATGTTGCCGTCGTAAAGATCATTCCGTTCAATGAGCGTAGGCACGCCGAATTTCGAGGCGAGTTGTTCAACGTCTTCAATCACACGCAGTTCTATAACCCGGATGGCAACATCACGGACGGCAGTCAGTTTGGCCAGGTGACTCAGGTCAAAGACCCGCGGCTGGCGCAGTTCGCCTTGAAGTTTTACTTTTAGTTCGAAAGAATAGAGTAAGCACGTTCTAATCCCCGGGCGGTTTCGGCCGTCCGGGCCCAATCTAATGGCCGATCAGGCCTGAGTCTTAATGGAGATCACGATGTACCCCGCATTGCAAAAAGAGCTCGACACGTTCGAGCGCCGTACTCCGAAGTCCGCCGAAGCGCATAAGAAGAACCTGAAGCGTCTGCCCTTGGGCGTGGCCAGCAATTATCGCGCTTACAATCCGTATCCGATCTTTGTGGCAGAAGCGTCAGGCAGCAAGTTCCGTGATCTCGACGGCAACGAATACCTCGACCACAATCTCTGTTTCGGCACGCTCATGGCGGGCCACTCGCATCCGGCGGTGATCAAAGCGGTTGAAAGCCGCCTGCACAAGGGCACCGTTTACGGTATGCCGCACAACATGGAGTGGGAACTGGCGGAAGAAATCTGCACGCGTTTCCCGGTGGAAATGTGCCGCTTTGGCAACAGCGGCACGGAAGCCACCATGCATACCATTCGTCTCGCCCGCGCCGCTACGGGCCGCGACAAAATCATCAAGTTCGAAGGCGGCTATCACGGGCTGCATGATGCGGCGCTGGTCAGCGTGAAGCCGCATCCGCCCGCCGACGATTTCGGCGATATCAAGAATCCGAAGCCTGTGTCCGGTGGCGCTGGCGTGCCGAAGGCCAGTATCGCGAACGTGCTGGTTGCGACGTTCAACGACCTGGAAACGGTGGAGCGTCGCTTCAAGGAAAACCCGAATGAGGTTGCGGCCATCATTCTGGAGCCGATCATGATGAACGTTGGGCTCTGTATGCCGCAGAAAGGATTTCTGGAAGGTCTGCGGGCGCTCTGCGACAAGCATGGCGCGCTGCTGATTTTTGACGAAGTCAAGACGGGCGCGAAGCTCTGCTGGGGCGGAGCGTCGGAATACTTCGGCGTGGCTCCCGACATGATTTGCCTGGCGAAGTCGATCGGCGGCGGATTTCCGCTGGCGGCTTTCGGTACGCACAAGCGGGTTATGCAGTTGATCTCGGATCACAAGGTGTTCCACGGCGGCACTTACAATACGAATCCGATTTCGATGGCCGCGGGCATTGCGACTTTCCGCGAAGTGCTTACTCGGGCGAACTACACGCATATCGAGAAACTTAGTAACAAGCTGGTCGCCGGATATAAGAAAACTATCGCGAAGGTTGGATTGCAAGGCTACATTGCGAGCGCGGGAGCCAATGGCGTGCTGATGTTATATCCGAAGGAGGTCCGCAACTATCGCGACTGGCTGCCAATCGACGTTGACCTGTGGCGGCATTACTGGTTCGGCATGGTAAATCGTGGCGTCATGTGCCAGCCGTACTGGTGGGACGAGCAGTGGACGATTTCCGTGCAGCACACCGAGGCCGACATTGACAAACACCTGGCGGCATTTGCCGACATCGGCGAGTCTCTCGCGGCGGCGCAGCAGGAGCGGTTGGGAGCGGTAGCGGCACATTAACGGGATCGGGTCATCGGGTTATCCGGCCATCGGGCGATTGAAAATCCGAGATCGGATGAGGTAGATGACCCGATCACCCGATGACCCGATCATCCAATGGCTTCTCGATGACTTCTGATCCCAACCAGCCGCACCTGAAGCGCGTCCTCGGACGCTTTGACCTGGTATTGCTGTTTGTCGTTGCCGTTTTCAATCTTAACGTGGTCCCGAGCATCGCTGCCAACGGCGGCGTAACCGTCTGGCTGTGGATTATTTCTCTGCTCTTGTTTTTCTGGCCGCAGGGGATCGCGGTGATTGAACTCGCGCATCGCTATCCCGGCGAAGGCGGCGTGTACTTGTGGGCAAAAGAAGTGTTCGGCGACTTCCACGGATTTCTTTCCGGCTGGTGTTACTGGACGAATAACATGCTGTATGTGCCGACGGTGATGCTGTATTTCGTGGGAGTAACTGTGTTTGCGATGGGCCCGGGTCACGCGGCGCTCGCCGACAACAAGAATTTCGCGATGGCGGCGTCGGTGTCGCTGCTGATGCTGCTAACCGTCGTGAACATTGTTGGACTGGGCGTCGGGAAGTGGCTAAACAATCTGGGGGCCATCGGAACGTTTATTGCGGCGGCGGTCCTGATTGGTTTGGGATTCACAGTCTGGTCGCGATTCGGAACGACCGTAACGGCAGCTGACTTTCGCATTCCGGCGGACCCGAGGTTTGTGCTGAATTCGTTCGGCGTGATTTGCTTCGGCTTGGTCGGGCTTGAACTTGCCTCGGTGATGGGCGACGAGATCCGGGATCCGCAGAAGACCTTGCCAGGTGCGGTGGCATGGGGTGGCGTGATTTCCGGGTTGCTTTACATCGGAGCTACGCTCACGCTGCTGGTTGCGGTCGGCAAAAACGATATCAGCGTGCTGCAGGGCATTGTGCAGGCAGTTAGTCACATGGCCGGCAAAGTTGGCGTGGCGTGGGTTATTACTCCGTTCGCAGTGATGCTAAGTCTTTCGATTGCAGGGATTGGCTCTGCCTGGATGGGAGGTTCGGCGCGCATTCCGTTTGTCGCCGGCCTGGATTCCTACATGCCGGCTTGGCTCGGCAAGGTCCATCCGAAGTATCGGACGCCGCATGCGGCGCTGATCGTGCAGGCGGTCGTCTCGCTGGTATTGATCGTCATCAATTTCTATGCTTCGGGCGGCGTGCAGGAAGCCTTCCAGACGATGCTTTCACTGGCGGTTGTGCTGCAACTGGTGCCGTTTCTGTATGTGTTTGCGGCATTGCTGAAGTTCGCGTTTGGTGGCAATTTGTCTGGCGGGCGCTACCGTCGCGGAACGCTGATAGTCTCTGGATTCTGCGGCTTTGTAACTACGGCGCTTGGAATCGTACTCGCGTTCTTTCCGGCCAAGCAGATTACTTCCGTCTGGAGGTATGAAGCGAAGATGTTCGGCTTCACGTTGTTTTTCCTGGCGCTGGCCGCATTCTTCTTTTTTGTGTACGGGCGGCTGAAAGAACCGCGGGCCGCCTTGGTTGAATAGAAGTGTTGTGGAGGGCTTATGCCTGGTGGAGTTACAACTGACATCAAGACTTATTCAATGCTGATTAACGGCGAGTGGGTCGCTAGTAATTCGGCCAAGACATTTCCTGTGTACGATCCCTCAACCGAAGAGGTGATCGCACAGGTTCCCGACGCGAACGCGGAGGATGTGAACTGTGCGGTTGCGGCTGCCAAGGCCGCGTTTGAAGAAGGTCCATGGGCGACCACCACGGCGCAGGAGCGTGGGCGCGTCCTTTTTCGTTTAGCCGAGAAAGTGCGCCAGAACCTGCCCATGCTTGCCGAACTCGAATGCCGTAACTCGGGCAAGCCTATTGTTGAGGCGGAGTACGACATCAATGACGTGGCTACGTGCTTCGAATACTATGGCGGACTGGCCACGAAAGTCGTCGGCTACGTTAACCCGGTCCCGGACAATGCGATGAGCCTTTCGCTGAAAGAACCGATGGGCGTTGCCGGGCAGATCATTCCCTGGAATTATCCTTTGATGATGGCCGCGTGGAAACTGGCGCCGGCGCTGGCCGCAGGCTGCACTTGCGTGCTCAAACCAGCCGAGCAAACGCCGCTCACCGCGCTGGAATTGGCAAAGTGGTTCGATGAAGTCGGCCTGCCGAAGGGCGTGGTGAACGTGATCACTGGTTTCGGCGAAAGCTGTGGGTCGCCGTTGGTCAAGCATCCGGACGTGAACAAAATTGCTTTTACCGGCTCGGCCGCGGTCGGCAAGATTATCGTGAAAGAGGCCGCCGATACGGTGAAGCGCGTGACACTCGAATTAGGCGGCAAGTCGCCCAACATCTTTTTTGCCGACGCCGACTTCGAAGCCGCTATCGATGGAGCGCTGTTCGGAGTCTTCATTAACCAGGGAGAAGTGTGCTCGGCCGGCAGCCGCATCCTGGTCCAGAAATCGATTTACAACAAGTTTGTTGAAGCGATGGCCGAAAAAGCAAAGAAGATCAAGATTGGTCCGCCGCTGGAACGCGAGACGAAGATGGGAGCTTTGGTGTCAAAAGAGCAATACGACCGGGTTTGCTCCTATCTTGAGATCGGCAAGAAAGAAGCCAAAGTGGCCGCGGGCGGCGGGCGCGCCGATAAGTTCGCTAAGGGTTACTATGTGCAGCCGACCATCTTTTACAACGTCGATAACAGCGCCCGCATCGCACGCGAAGAAATCTTCGGCCCGGTTGCGGCCGTGATCCCGTTTGACGACGAAAAGGACGCGGTGAAGATCGCGAATGACACACCCTACGGGTTGGCCGCGGCCGTCTGGACGCGTGACATTTTCAAAGCCATGCGCGCGGTGAAGGCGCTGCGCGCGGGCATTGTGTGGGTGAACCACATGCAGCCGACCTATGTAGAAGCGCCATGGGGCGGCTATAAGCAGTCGGGCTTTGGGCGCGAACTGGGTCCATGGGGCATCGAAGAGTATCTCGAGACCAAGCAGGTGTATATCAATCTGAATGAAGCTCCGATCGGCTGGTACTAACGTTTTGCTGGACAGCCGTTTTTGGAGCGCTGCGGACAGAGACGCGGCAAGCCGCGTCTCTACTATAGAGAACATCAACTGAGACGTGACATATGTCTACCATTCAATTACGCACTCCGATTCCTGGGCCGCGGTCGCAGGCGCTCATGAAGCGTCGCAATGCCGCCGTTGTGCAGGCGGCCTATCACGCCACGCCGGTGTTTGTCGCACGGGCTGAAGGGGCCGTCGTCGAAGATGTTGACGGTAACCGGCTGATTGATTTCGCCGGCGGCATCGGCTGCCTTAACACCGGACATCGCGCGCCGGCGGTGGTCGACGCGGTGCGCCGCCAACTCGATCGCTTCCTGCATACCAGTTTTAATGTGCTGCCTTACGAAAGCTACGTTGCAGTCTGCGAGAAGCTGAATGCGCTGGTGCCGGGCAAGGGACCGAAGAAAACCATTCTCGTGAATACGGGCGCGGAAGCAGTGGAGAACGCGATCAAGATTGCGCGCTGTTACACGAAGCGGCCCGCGATTATCTGCTTCGAAGACGCGTTTCACGGGCGCACTTATATGGCGATGGCTGCGACCAGTAAGACGCATCCGTACAAGGCCGGATTCGAGCCGTTTCCGAGCGAGGTGTATCGCATTCCGTATGCTTATTGTTTCCGCTGTTCTTACTCGATGAAGTACCCGTCCTGCGACGTGCACTGTGCACGGCACATCGAAGACACGTTCAAGCGAGTAGTGGCGGCCGAATCGGTGGCGGCGGTGATCGTCGAACCGATCCTGGGTGAAGGGGGATTCGTTACGCCGCCAGCGGAGTTCTATCCAACTCTCAGCGCGATTTGCCGCAAACATGGCATTCTGCTGATCGCCGACGAGGTGCAAACTGGATTCGCGCGCACCGGCGCGATGTTTGCCTGTGAGCGACTAGGACTCGAACCAGATCTGGTGACGATGGCGAAATCACTGACCGGAGGCCTGCCCATGGCGGCGGTTACAGGACGCGCTGACATTATGGATGCGCCCGGCTCCGGCCAGCTGGGCGGCACGTTTGCAGGCAATCCCGCGGCCTGCGAAGCGGCGTTGGCCGTGCTTGACATGATTGAAAAGGAAAATCTCTGCGCGCGCGCCAACGTTCTGGGCGAGCGTTTCCGCAAGCGCGCGGCGAAGTGGCAGGAGCGGTGGGAATTGGTCGGCGATGTCCGGGGACTGGGCGCCATGCAGGCGCTTGAACTGGTACGGTCGAAGACGACGCGCCAGCCCGCTGACGAGGAGACCAAACAAGTGTCACAATATTGTTACGAGCACGGTCTGGTGACGATCACCGCGGGATCGTATGGCAACGTGATTCGTCTGCTGATGCCGCTGGTGATTACCGACGCGCAGATGGACGAAGGCATGGACGTGCTCGAAGCCGCGCTGGCTCACGTTGCCGAGAAGAAGGGCGTGTTGACGGAGCAGTTCACGTAGGGCCGTCCCGTTCAATGAGTGAGCCGGGGTTTGCCCGGCTGGACGGCCGAGGCGGCCGTCGCTACGTGTTTCTTTGGTATTTATTCTTTGCGATTTGCTAAAGGCAGGATTCAAATGTCAACTGTCGCCGCACCTCCCGCCAGCAGGATTCCTCAATTCATTAATGGTCAGTGGGTCGAATCGCACGCCGCGGAATGGCAAGACGTTCTCAATCCCGCGACCGGTGAGGTCCTCGGGCGCGTTCCGATTTCCGACGCCGTTGAAGTTACGCGTGCCATTGATGCGGCACAGGCTGCCTATCCGGAATGGCGGCGCACTCCCGCTGAAGACCGCATCCAGCCGCTGTTCAAGCTGAAGATGCTGATGGAAGAGCACCACGACGATCTCGCTCGCATCATCACGCAGGAAAACGGCAAGACGTTCACCGAAGCGAAGGCGGAAATGCGGCGGGCCATCGAGAACGTCGAAGTCGCCTGCGGCATTCCCCTGATGATGCAGGGCCACAACCTGGAAGATGTGGCGCGCGGTATTGACGAGACCATGATTCGACAGCCGCTGGGCGTGGTGGCGGCGATTGTGCCGTTTAATTTTCCGGGCATGATTCCATTCTGGTTTCTGCCTTACGCGATTGCCTGTGGGAACACGCTGATCATCAAGCCCTCGGAGCGCGTGCCGCTGACCATGAAGCTTGCGTTCGAATTGCTGGAAAAGACGGGGATTCCGAAGGGCGTTGTGAACCTGGTCAATGGCGGCAAGGTTGCGGTCGATACGCTGCTCGATCATCCGGCGGTTCGGGCCATCAGCTTCGTCGGCTCAACGCCGGTCGCGCGGTACATTTATGCCCGCGCGGGCGCGAATGGAAAGCGCGCGCAATGCCAGGGGGGCGCGAAGAATTACGTTATCGTGCTGCCCGACGCCGACATGCAGATGGCGACGCAGATTATTTCCGACAGCGCTTTCGGATGCGCGGGACAACGCTGCCTGGCGGTCTCGGTTGCGGTCACGGTGGGCGAAGCGCAAAAGACATTTCGCGACTCGATCAGCGAAGCGGCGGCGAACCTGCGCGTTGGCAACGGACTCGACGAGGGCGTGCAGATGGGGCCGGTGATCACGCGCCAAAGCAAAGAGCGCGTGCAGACTCTGATTGGCGCCGGCGCCCGGGACGGCGCGAAAGTCGTGGTCGACGGACGCAATCCCAAGGTGGCGAAATATGAAGCTGGAAATTTTGTGAAGCCTACCGTGCTTGACGGCGTTCCGGCGAGCAGCGAACTGACGAACACGGAAATCTTTGGTCCGGTGCTCAGCCTGGTTCATGCCAGTAACATGGACGAAGCCATGGACATGGTGGCCCGCAGTCCATTTGGCAACCAGGCATCGCTGTTTACGTCGAGTGGGTCGGCGGCGCGGCGCTTCCGCTATGAAACTCCCGCGGGGAATATCGGAATCAACATCGGCGTGGCCGCGCCCATGGCCTACTTTCCCTTCAGCGGATGGAAAGACAGTTTCTTCGGCATCCTACACGCGCAGGGACGCGATGCGGTCGAGTTCTATACCGAGAAGAAAGTTGTCGTCGAGCGCTGGGCGAAGGAGCACTCGCGCAAGTTCTGAGTAAGTTCTGAGTAAGTAGGACAATTCTATGACTACTTCAACAGTAATTCCAACCATGACCGGTCAGGAGATGGTCGACCTCACTAAGAGGTACACTCTGTTTGAGTGGTCGGCGCAATCGAAGGTCGATCCCATCCCGGTGGCCCGGGCGAAGGGCATTTATTTCTGGACGCCGGAAGGAAAGCGCTTCATCGACTTCAACAGCCAGTTGATGTCGGTGAACATCGGACATGGCGATGAGCGCGTCATTCAGGCCATTACCGAGCAGGCATCGGTGCTGGCTTATGCCAATCCGTTCATGGCTACGGAGCCCCGAGCGCGGCTGGGAGCGAAGCTGGCGGAGATCACGCCGGGCGATATCGACACGTTCTTCTTTACGAATGGCGGCGCGGAAGCTAACGAGAACGCCATCAAGATTGCGCGCTTCTTTACTGGACGCCACAAGATCATTGCGCGCTATCGTTCGTATCACGGCGCTACGGCTGGCGCCATCAGCCTGACGGGCGACCCTCGCCGATGGGCGGTTGAGCCTGGGATTCCGGGGGTGGTGCGAGTGCTCGATCCGTATCACGGCATCGAGCGGGGATGGGAATCGGCGGAAACCTCGCTGGCCATGATCGACGAAGTTATCCAGTTGGAAGGTCCGCATACGATTGCCGCGTTCATTCTGGAGCCGGTCGTCGGAACGAACGGCATTCTTGTGCCGCCGGATGGGTATCTTGAAGGTGTGCGGGAACTGTGCAATGAGTACGGGATTCTGATGATCGCCGATGAAGTAATGTCGGGGTTCGGCCGTACAGGTAAGTGGTTCGCGGTCGATCACTGGAATGTTGTTCCGGACCTGCTATGCATGGCGAAGGGACTTACTTCGAGTTATATTCCACTGGGTGCGGTCGGCATGCGGCGACATGTCGCGAAGTACTTCGACGACAAAGTATTCTATGGGGGACTTACTTACAATAGTCATCCGATGGGATGCGCGACGGCGCTGGCTACTATTCGCGTTTACGAGGAAGACAATCTGATTGAGAATTCGAGGAAGATGGGCACGATCATGAAGGCGCTGGGCAAGGAGTTGCAGGCGAAACATCGATCGGTGGGCGCAGTGCGGTCGATCGGGCTGTTTGGCATCTTCGAGCTGATTCGAGATCGCAAGACGCGGCAACCCATGGCTCCATTTAACGGCACTTCCGATGAAATGGTCGCGCTTGGGAAGTTCTTCAGAGAGAACGGGCTCTATACCTTTGTTCGTTGGAATACGTTCTTTACCAATCCCCCGCTGTGCATCAACGAGCAGCAACTGCGGGAAGCATTTGCGATTATCGACAAGGGGCTTGAGATTACGGATCGGGCGGTGAAGGAGTAGAGGCTAGCGAGTTATCTCTTGGTGGATAACAGCCGGCAACTCTTCTCGAAGTTGGCAGCCGCTTTTTTGAGTTTTCATCATCGAGGCTGCCAGATTCAAAATCCGCTCGGCGGCTTGTTCCGTGCTTACACCGCGAGCGTGAATGTTCGAGATGAGGTTGCGATTGGCGTCGGTGTCCGATGCTTTGGGCTGATACGCCATGTATGCGGAGAGGCTTTCGGCCGTGGCCAGGCCCGGACGCTCGCCGACGAGCAGGACGGCGACTTTGGGAGCGAGTAATTCGCCAATCTCGTTGAGCATCCCCACGCGGCAGTAACGAATCGCAAATATCTCGCCGACGCTCCAGCCTCGCGTCTTTGCTCCTTCACAGAGAAGCGGCAACAGTCGCGGAACTTGCAGGGCGACGGCAGTTACCGAAAGCCCGTCGCCGATCACGACTTGTAAATCGTGTCCCGTGGTGCAACGCCGCGTCACCTCCGCGCGGGACGCTTCATTCAGGTGACGGCCAAGGTCCGGGCGGAGGAGATATTGGTCTTTGCTCGCCGCCTGGGAGCAGACTTCAAACAGATTCCATTTCCGCACGAAGTCTTCGCCGAGATTGGTGGCGAGATCTAACTCCGCGCGCACGGCATCGCGGGCGGCGGCGTGCGCCTCGCGCAACTCCAGTTGAGTGTTCGTCGTATAAGCGGCGCCGCTTCGGCCTGCCAGCAGGCGCGCCGGAGTCTGGGCGCGTACCTTCTTGACGATCTCGGACAGGTCGTACTCGGGCAAATTGCGCTGGGCGAGTTGGTCGTCCTCAGGAGGCATCAAAACATCCCTCTTTGGCAGGCTGCAGAAACAATTATCTTCCTAGCTCGGCTGCACCTAAGCGGCTATGGCCGCTGTTGATTCGTGCGATACTTACGGTGCGGGTGAAGCCGCACCCCTTCAAAACGAAGTCTCCAGCGACGCCTCTAAACCCTGCATCAGTTGCCGCCGTGCGGATGAGTCGAGCGACGCCAGTTCGGTGCCACGGTAGATCCCCATACCTTGCAGCCACGCTAAGAACTCGGGTGCGGGGCGCAGCTGGAAGAGGCGTCTGGCGGCCAGCGCGTCGTGATAGCTGGTGGATTGGTAATTCAGCATCACATCGTCCGAACACGGAACTCCCATGAAGTAATTGCAACCCGCAGCCGTCAAGAGCAGCAGTAAGTTGTCGGCCGAGTTCTGGTCGGCGGCGGCGTGATTGGTGTAGCAGACATCGCAGCCCATCGGCAGGCCGAGCAACTTACCCATGAAATGGTCTTCGAGTCCAGCGCGGATGATCTGCCTTTCGTCGTACAGATACTCGGGACCGATGAAGCCGACGACACTGTTGACTAGAAAGGGCTGGAAGGCGCGCGCGACTCCGTAAGCTCGCGCTTCGAGCGTCAGTTGATCGACTCCGTGATGGGCCTCGGCGGAGAGAGCGCTGCCCTGGCCGGTTTCGAAGTACATCGCGTTGTCTCCTACCCACCGGACTTTGTGTTTGCGCTGGCGATGGTGTTCGAGAACCTGTTCGCGGCCCTCGCGCAGCATAGTCAATGTGATGCCGAAGCTGCGGTTGGCCGCCTCCGTGCCCGCTACGGACTGGAAAAGAAGGTCGACTGGCGCGCCGCGATTTAGCGCGGCCAGTTGTGTGGTGATATGCGCTAGGCAGCAGGTCTGCGTGGGAATTTCGTAGGCGTCGACCAGGCGATTCAAGGCCGCAAGAATCGCGCTTACGGTCTCGATCGAATCAGTGGCCGGATTGACGCCGATGACGGCGTCTCCGCAGCCGTAAAGCAGGCCTTCGAATGCGGCCAGAAGGATTCCACCGATGTCGTCGGCGGGATGATTGGGTTGCACGCGGATGCCCAGCACTCCACGCTCGCCCATGGTATTGCGGCAGCGCGTGACGTTGCGGATCTTGGCGGAGGCAAGCACCAGATCCTTGTTGCTCATCAGTTTGGTTACAGCGGCGGCGATTTCGGGAATGACGGCCGGCTGCAGCGGCTGTAGTTGAGTTTCTGCGGTTCCGTCGTCGAGGAGGAACTCGCGAAATTCGCCAACCGTCATGCTTGCGATGGCGCGGAAAGCTTGCTGATCGAATGTATCCAGAATGAGGCGGGTGACATCGTCGTCGGCGGGGTCGATCAGCGGTCGGCGGACAATTTCATCGAGCGTCAAGTCGGCCAGTTTGCGCTTCGCCGCGACTCGCTCTCGTTCCGATCGCGCGGCGATGCCGGCTAGCTGGTCGCCAGACTTTTCCTCGTTGGCTTTGGCAAACAGCTCTCGGAGATCGGAGAAGTCGAATCGCTCGATCATACGTTGTTGCTGATGGGACACGGTTTGGAGACACCATGGTATCGAAAAAGTCGTGACAGAGCGCAATGACTTAACTGCGGGAGTGAAGCTCGCGGCAAGGGTTGGTTTGCGGAGCGAGAATCGTGCCCTCAGCGGCTAAAGCCGGCGCTGAGAATAAGCCACTTATCGCAGCGGTAAACCGCTGCGCCACCCAAAGGCAAGTACGACCCCGGTAAACCGCTGCGCCACCCAAAATCAACCGCGGCATCGACTTTTTTGCACAAGTCGTTGCTTACGCCTTTCCCAGAAAATCAACGCAAATAGGAGTTTTGCCGCAGGCGGCTTAGCGCCAGCTGCGCTGTTGACTGTCAGACTGAGAAACGACCATGGGTTCGTGATGTGCTTGGGTGGCGTGAGCATTGATTGCGGTTGCGGCCTGGGTGCGGAGGTTACCGGCCTTGGCGTCGAAATCGAGCGTGCTGACGCTGTGGGCACAGCGTGTGCAGGTGAACTTCATGCCGCTCTTGATGCGCTCGATTCGGTAGGCTTTCACTGTCTGCATTGTAGCCTTCCGCGAGCGGAAGCGATGCACTCCATGGTGGGGCAGCGAAAGTAACGCGCCAGCGCATCCAGAGTTACCGACCGGTGCCGAGCTGGCGCTCGGCCTGGACGGGCCGAGGGCGGCCGTCCCCACACAAAAAAACGTCATTTTGCCAGGCGGTTGTATTTCTTCAGGACCTCGCGCAGGCGGTCGTGCGGCAGGGCAATGACGGTATGGTCGTCAATGCCGGTCATGGTTTCGGCGGCTACCATGGCGTTTACGACGGCTTCTTCGGTGGCCTGGACGGTGGCCAGGAACAGAGGATCCAGGCTGTCGTTGGGCAGCATTTTCAGGTCGCGGACTCCCTTGGAAGACGCCGCTCCCGGATTCGCGGTGGAAAAGGCGACAAAGATGTCGCCCGAATCATTGCCGGAGTAGCTGCCGTCGCGGCCGAGGCCGAGAGAAGCTTTGCGGACAAGGCGGCGCAGTTGCGTCGGGATGAGCGGCGCGTCGGTGGCGACGACGATGATGATCGAGCCAACGTCATCTTGCCAGACCGTGTGCTCGGGAATTTCCTTACCGACGGGCGCTCCTGCGATTCGCAACTGGTCGCGCTGTCCGTAATTGCACTGCACGAGCACGCCGATCGTGTACCCACCTGCTTTCGCATCGAGCACGCGGGAGGAAGTTCCGATCCCTCCCTTGAACTCGTTGCAGATCATGCCGGTTCCGCCGCCGACGTTGCCTTCTTCGACGGGGCCGCCGTGCGCGGATTCGAGCGCTTGGAAAACGTGTTCGGGTTTCACGTGGAATCCGTTGATGTCGTTGAGATAGCCGTCCCAGGTTTCGGCGACCACAGGCAAGGACCACCAGTAGCCTTCCATGTCGGGCTCGCCGCGCTTTACTTTCCAGGCGATAACGGAGTCGCGGACAACTCCGACGCTGTGCGTGTTGGTGATCATGATAGGGCCGTCGAGGAAGCCGGAATCTTCGAGCCAGGTTGTGCCCGTCATCTCTCCGTTGCCGTTGAGCGTGAACCAGGCGCCGAATACGGAGTCATTTGCGTTCTTTCCGCGCGGATGCACGGCGGTGACGCCGGTGCGGACCGGGCCTTCTCCGACTTTGAGTTTCCCGCTGCCGGAGATGAGCGTGGTGTGTCCGACTTCGACGCCCTTGACGTCGGTGATGGCGTTGTTCGCGCCGGGTGTGCCGTCGAAGGGAACGCCGAGATCGCGGGCGCGGGGCTTGGTTTGGGCGAAGGTGAGAGTGTTGGCACAGAAAAGTGCGCAGAGAAGTACGATCAGGAACGGGAGTATCCGAAATCGCATCATAGGTGTTTGTTCGATTGCGCGACGGCGGCAGTATAAAGCACGGAAGCGTTAGTTTAGAATCCTGCTAGAACGGGTGCCAAGAGTAGTACTGGGCAGGTTATTGGGAAGAGCGCGGGGAAAGCAGTCGGATTCAGGAGACGAAATGGAAAACTGGAAGCGGGCGGTGGTTGCGGGATCGGTGGGAGCGGCGGCTATGTTGCTGATGAAGGGGAAGCGTCCGGCGGCGATACTGGTGGGAGGGGTGGGATTGGCGGTGCTGGCGTCCGAGTATCCGAATCAGTTTGCCCAGATTCGCGATGAGCTGCCTTCGTATGTGCGGCAGGGAACGAAGTTTCTGGATCTGGCGATGAAGATCGGCGGCAGGATCGAGGAGTTGGGGGAAAGGCGGGCGGCGCAGGCGTTTGAGGAGTTGGGAGAATTTTGAGCGTTCGCGAGAGACGGGGCCCTTCGGCTCCGCTCAGGGCAGGCTCCGCCCGGTCACCACACGGGGCAGAGCCCCGTCACCACACGGGCGCTTGGCTTACTCGATGCCGAGTTGTTTGCGGGCTTCGGGGCTTAGGCGTTCGGGAGTCCAGGGCGGATTCCAAACCACGTTGACGTTGGCGTTGCGGACGCCGGGAAGTTGCTCGACCCGGGACTTGACCTGTGCGCTGATGTTGACGTGCTCGGGACAGCCTTGGGCGGTGAGGGTCATATCGACGGTGACGTCCTGCTGGCCTTCGGGTACGTTGTCGAAGCGGATTTCGTAGATCAGGCCGAGATCGACGATGTTGACGGGAATTTCGGGGTCGTAGCATTGCTTGAGTGCGTTTAGAACGTCATCCTGGGCGAGGGGCATGCTCATATTCTATAGCGAATCCGCGGGTTGAGGCGACCACAGGGGAGTTGCCGAGTTGCGCTCGGCTGGACGGGCGAGGCGCCCGTTCCCCACACGATCATGGCTATTGATCCTGAGTTTCAGAAAAAGCTGCAAGTCTTCCTGGTCGCCGCTATGGTGCTGGCGGGCGGACGCGCCGCCTACATTGTCTACGAGCGGCACGAGGCGATGAAGGACGACTTGAAACCCAAGCAGGAAACCTTCCTGAAGGCGGACTACTACGTTACGCCGAAGAAGCTGCATCCTTATGATCTGAAGTCGTCTCGTCAGTTGACGGAGCAGCCGGTGTGGGTGAAGGTCGGCTATCAGCTTACGTACTATCCATATGATCGGGAACGGGGCAAGACAGATTTCGGGCAGGAGACAGGAACGCTGCTGCCTTTGCAGAAGCTTGCGATTCAGGATGTGGTGACCGATGTTGCCCCGAAAGCTCCGGGGATCAAGCAGGTGCTGGCATGCTTCTCGCTGGAGGGCAGGGGCTATGCAGTTCCGATTGGCGCGGAAAAGGGCGGCGAGTTCAAGATTTATTCCGACGACATTTTCTTCATCGAAGATCCACACGATCTTTACAAGCACTGGCCGGCGGATGTCTGGCAGAAGATTGACGCTCATGAAGTGCAAGCGGGGATGAGCGAGTTACAGGCCAGCTTCTCGATTGGACTGGGCGTGCCGGAGGGCTCGGGCGATTATGGTTCGCGAACGCTGCACTACCCGAATGGCGGAAAGCCGCTGGTGATCGCCTTTCAAAACGACCAGGCGGTTTGCGATCAAGAGGGGCGCCTGATGCGCGAGGGAAATTCGTGACGGAACGCTCGATGTTTCTGCGCAGGCAGTGGCGCCTCGGCGGCTAAAGCCGGACTTAAAACCGAGTTACCGCAGCGCTGAAGCGCTGCGCCACCCAAAATCGAACGCGCACCCAAAATCGGATGAGAGATTGAGTTTTTTCGGAATCCGCTAGGCTACAATGCCGAGCATGAAGCGAGCTCTCGGCGTTACAACTGCTCTAGTTCTACTGTGTTTCTTTGGTTTTTCCAAACCCAGTCTCGCCAAACCGCGCACCCTGCGCGTCGATTATTACCACACTGGAAACTCGCACGAAGAGTGGTTCAGCCTGGATCGGGTGGTGCTTGAGCCGCTGGAGTGGCCGGGGAACCTGAGCAAGGCGATCGATGAGAGTCAGCTGGGAAACTACCTGTTTGAAGTTCGCGAGCGGGGCAGCGGGAAGTTGCTGTACTCGCGCGGATTCAATTCGGTGTTTGGAGAGTGGAAGACGACCGAAGAAGCGCTCCATGGGAACCGGACGTTTTCGGAGTCGCTGCGTTTTCCGTGTCCCGAGGCGCCGGTGGAAGTGTCGCTGAAAGAGCGTGCTGGGAGCGGCTTTGGCGGAGGTCAAAAGGAAGTCTGGAAGGAAGTCTGGAAGACGGTGGTCGATCCGAAGGATAAATTTGTCGACCGGTCGCGGCCACCTTCGCCGGGGGCGTTGCTGGAATTGCAGAAGATGGGCGATCCGGCGACCAAGGTGGATTTGCTGGTACTGGGCGATGGTTACACGTCGGGGGAACGCGGGAAGTTTGAGAAAGACGCACGGCGGTTCATGGAGGCGCTGTTTTCGACATCGCCGTTTCGCGAGCACCAGAAGGATTTCAACGTGTGGGGGCTGTGTCCGGCGGCGGAGGAGTCGGGCGTGTCGCGGCCTTCGACCGGAATTTATCGACGGTCGCCGGTGGGCGCTTCGTACGACACGTTCGGCACCGAGCGCTATGTGCTGACCACGGAGAATAGGACGCTGCGGGATGTGGCGTCGTTCGCGCCGTATGAGTTCATCGAAATTCTGGTGAATGGGCAGACTTACGGCGGCGGCGGAATTTTCAATCAGTACGCGACGGTGGCGATCGA
>Ga0187862_10002128_pt1 | contig 20363 bp, 15 predicted proteins | sample June2016WEW_10_1_FD_133003 | JGI IMG/M metagenome (GOLD analysis project Ga0187862, IMG submission 133003) | Peatland microbial communities from SPRUCE experiment site at the Marcell Experimental Forest, Minnesota, USA - June2016WEW_10_150 | ecosystem: Environmental > Terrestrial > Soil >...
CAGCTTGATCGGGGCGCCGGTGATGGCACGCATCGACAGAGCTGCGCCGCCGCGGGCATCGCCATCCATGCGGGTCATCACGATGCCGGTGACGCCAACTGCGTCGTTGAAGGCCTTGGCAGTGTTGACCGCGTCCTGGCCGGTCATGGCATCGACCACCAGCAATGTCTCGGCCGGGTTGGTGGCGGCGCGAATCTCGGAAACCTCGGCCATCAGCGCTTCGTTGATCGACAGCCGGCCAGCGGTGTCGAGCAGCACGATGTCGTAGCCTTCACGCCGCCCGGTATCCATCGCCCGCAAAGCGATTTGCACCGGGGTCTGGCCGGGGATAATGGGCAGCGACGGCACGCGCGCCTGCTCGGCCAGTTGCTGCAACTGCAACTGCGCGGCGGGCCGCGCGGTGTCGAGGCTGACGAGCAGGACCTTCTTTCTCAGGCGCTCGCGAAAGCGCAGCGCCAGCTTGCCTGCGGTGGTGGTCTTGCCGGAGCCCTGCAGGCCGACCAGCAGGATCGGCACCGGCGCAACGGCGTTGAGGTTGATAGGGACGGCTCCGACACCGCCCAGTTGCTCGATCATCACGTCGTTGACGATCTTGATGACCTGCTGGCCGGGGGAGACGGATTGCAGGACCTCGACGCCGATGGCGCGGTCGCGGACCTTGGTGATGAAGTCGCGCACCACGGGCAAAGCGACATCGGCGTCCAACAGCGCGAGGCGGACTTCGCGCAGCGCCTCGGCGACGTCCATTTCGTTCAGCGTGCCGCGGCTGCGCAGGCGGTCGAAGACGCCGTTCAGCTTGTCGGACAGAGCCTCGAACACGTGCCAATCCTCCCTGGGCGGTCCCCAAAACGTCGAAGCGCCGCTGCGCGAACCCTCGCGGAGCGGCGGAGCCCCCGCATCAGGCGGGGACCGGGTGACTGAAGAGGCCCGGATGGGCGGGTTATGCGGGCGACACGGACCGGGAGTCAAGGCTGACGGCAGCCGGTTTCCGGGCGATATACAGCCATTCGTCGCGCAACAACCCGTATTCGACTTCTTGTTCAGGCGACGCCCGGAACGTCTCAACCAGAAATCCCGCCTCGTGCAGCCGATCGGCAAAATCGAGGCCGTAATACCGTACGTGGTCGGGCGCGCCGAAATGCGCCTGACGCTCGGCCGCCGAGGTTATGGCCGGGTTTTCGTAAGTCGTCTGCCGTGTCGGGTTCAATGGCACCGACAGCACCGCCAGCCCGCCCGGCTTCAGCAAGCGGAGCACTTCGCGCATCGCCTGGCGATCGTCGGCGATGTGTTCCAGCACGTGGTTGGCGATCACCACGTCATAGCCGGCACGAGGCAGTTTCGTATCGGTGATATCGACCTTGTAGGTTACGCCGGCTTGCACGAGGTCGGCCGTCTCGTACAGCGGATCGCCGCGCATCCGCTGCATGAATGCCTTTTCCGGCGCGAAGTGCAGGATCCTCTTACCGGCGAGCTTGTCGCCGCGGCCCTCAGTGATCCACAGATGCAACAGCCGATGCCGCTCCCGCGAGCCGCAGTTCGGGCAGCGCGCATCCCACCGCCGCGGGTGCCCAACGCTGATGAACACACCATTGTATCCGCAGATCGGACAAATACGCGGCACGCGACGGCCGCGAACCTGCTGCCGGTCCTGCAATCGGGCTCCGGTGAGCCGCCACATTCGCGCCCAGTGGCCAGGTCTTCCGGCCATACGCCTACCTCCTGGCCGGCTTGTTGCCTAATCCGGTTGCCATCTGATCCTGGCGGCCGCCGGCGTTGCTCGCACCTCGTTCCGCAGCGGAGGTTCCATCCTTGTATCCGCAGACATATTACAAAGTGTTACATCAAATCAACCGCCGGGAAGCGACGCGCTCCGGGCCGCCAGCCGGCACGGCGTCGCGTTGTCGCCTTGGCCGGCAGGCAACGTCGCGGTAAACCTAGACCCGTGTCCTTCAGTGCTTTCGACCGTGATGTCGCCGCCATGCAGGTGCAGCACGGTCGCCACCAGAAACAGCCCGACGCCACTGCCGACAAAGCCTGACACGTTGCTGCCACGGAAGTAGCGCGTGAACAGACGGGCCCGGTCGCTTTCGGGAATGCCGATTCCGTCGTCTTCGACCGCGACGGAAATCACGCCGCCGTGCAACTTCGCGCGCACCCTGACCCGTGGGTCGGCGGGCGAGTATTTGATGGCATTGGCGAGCAGGTTGCTGAATGCCTGCGCCAGCAATTTCGGATCGCCGCAAATTGCCAGCGGTGGGCTGCCAAAATCTTCCAGGATCATCGCGCTGGGGGAGATCTCCCGCTGCAACCGGCAAATATCGTGCAGTACGTTGACGAGATCGATCGGCTCCGGATGAAAGAACAGGTTCGCGTCGCCGTCCATCACCCGCGAGGTGTCAACCAGATTGTCGATCAGGCGAATGATCCGCGTCACCGCGGCACGGATCCGATTGGCGCGTACGCCGGCATCCTCGCTGTTCAACCGCTCCTTCAAATTTACCAACCGTTGTGCCTGAGCATCGATCTGAGTCAGCGGTGTGCGAAACTCATGCGTGATCATCGACACGAAGTTGCGTTGCATCTGCGTGAGATACTGTTCGTGCGCCAGCTTCTCCTCCAGCATCGTGGCCTGCTGGGCGAGGCCGCGCTGGCTCTGCGCAAGCTCGATCGCATTGCTGCGGAACACCCCGACCGCGCGCGCCATCTCGCCGATTTCATCGGTGCGCTCGATATGGCCGATCTCGATGCTGGTGTCGTTCGCGGCGAGCTGACGCATCGCCCGCCCCAGATCCAGCAATGGATGCGAAACCTGGCGCGTGATCTGCGCAATGGCGATGACCAACATAAGACCCGCCGCAGCCAACCCGCCGCCCATCAGCCAGCGCGCCTGGTCAAAGGCCTGGGCGGAGCGCTCGCTGGCCCGCGCGGCCTCGGCGACATTATGGTCGGTCAGTAGCCCCAACAGGTCGCTGGCTGTGTTATAGGTCTTGCGCGATTCAGTTTGGTAGAGTGTGGCCGCTTCCGCATGTTGTCCGGAGGACGACAGCGCAGCGACCCGGCCGGCCAGGATTCTGTAGGCCGCCCATGTCGCACTGAATTGCCGGTAGAGATCGGCGTCCTCTTTGTTGTGGGGAATTTGCTCATAGCCGCGTTGCGCGCGGATCACCGCCTGATCGAGCACCTGGATATCGTGCGCGCTGGCGGCGAGTTCGGCCGCAGTGGAGGCCAGTAGGCTGTCGGCCTCGGCAGTCCGGTAATCCGAAGTGAAGTTGTTGAGATCGCCCAAAAATCGCGTGTTCGGCAACCAGCGATCCCGCACGTCGGTGGAGACTTCATTGGAGTCGCCAAGACTCCAGGCGCTGACCAGACCAAGACTCGCAATGGTTGCAAAGAGCAACAGGAAAACCACCGACAGCTGGCCTCGCAGCGAGTGCCAATAAGTCACGGCAGCGAACCGTCGAAGCGAATCCCGGCAATTGATCGAATATTCACATTACATATACTGTTACCATTCATTGCATATAAGCACCTCATATTTGACCGCTGCACTGCAACATGATAGTGACTTACATCATTGCGGGCTACTCTCAGCGGCATGTGTGTTGCATCCCGCGGGTCCGGTCGCGTAAGCCAGGTGGATGATGACCGAACCTCGCCGGCATGTCCTTTGCATCGACGATGATCGCGATACCGCCGGCCTGATCGCCGAGGAATTGGTCGACCGCGGCTTCAAGGTCAGTATGGCGTACGACGGCGAGCAGGGCTTTCAGGCGATCCTGGCAAAGCAGCCGGACCTCGTGCTGTCCGACATCAGTATGCCCGGCCTGTCCGGCTTCGATCTGCTGGAGCGGCTGGTCGGCATCGCGCCGCGCTTCAGTCAGATGCCTTTTCTTTATCTGACCGCGCTGTCCGACCGGGCGAATGAGTTGAAAGGCCTGCATCTCGGCGCCGACGACTATATCACCAAACCGATCGATTTCGACATCCTGACGGCAATCATCACGGCCCGGATCGCTCGGGTGGCTCGCACCGCCGTGTGGCCCAAACAGGTCGATCTCACCGACCGCGAGATCGAGACCCTCACCTGGGCTGCGCGCGGCAAGACTTCGTCGGAAATCGCTCAGATCCTCGATGTCACCAAGCGGACCGTCGATTTTCATATCGACAATGCCCGCGTGAAATTGAATGCGGTGACCCGGATGCACGCGGCGGTGAAAGCCGCAGCCGGCGGGTTGATCGAACCGTAGCACGAAGCGCGGTTCACTGTGATCGCCTAATGGTGGTTCATGATGGGTTTGCCGATCAGCACACCAGGTTGCTGCTTTGGCGGGCCGCCCACCATGCCAGGACCCGCGACGCCGGCGGCATGGAATGGCGGCGCGGCGGCGTGCGACAGTGGCGCCTTGGCAGAGGCCGGCGTCGCGGCGAGCAGACCAACCAGCGCCAGCTGCAGAATGATCCGTACTTGCATCATACGTGTCTCCTTTGTGCGTCGCCGAAGCAGTGCGGTTGGCATCAGCAATCCGGGATCAAGCGCCCGGCCGGTCGCTCCGGCAGCGGGGTATTGTCACGGTTAAGGAACAATAGTCCGACGGCAGGAACCACGACCAGAAGCAGGATTGGGCCGAGCAGCATCCCGCCGACCACCACGGTCGCCAACGGGCGCTGTACCTGGCTGCCGATGCCGTGCGAGATCGCGGTCGGAAACAGGCCAATGCAGGCCGACAGAGCGGTCATCAGCATCGGCCGCATGCGCTGACTGGCGGCCTGGAACATGGCGTCCAGCGGCTCCGCTCCGGTCGCGATCCGCACCTGATGATAATACGTCATCAGCAAGATGCCGTTCATCACCGACACGCCGAACAGCGACACGAAGCCGATGGCACCCGAGATGCTGAAATTCAGGCCGCTGACCAGCAACGCCAGAATCCCGCCGCAAACGGCGAACGGAATGCCTGACAGCGCCAGTAAGCTGTCGCGCAACGAGTTGAACAAGGCATACAGCAGCACCACGATCAAGGCCAGGCTGACCGGTACGACGACGGCGAGCCGCTTTTGCGCCTGCTGTAGTTCCTCGAACTCACCGGCCCATTCCAGGCGATAGCCACTTGGCAGCTTCACGTTGGCAGCGATCCGGGCACGCGCCTCCGCCACGGCGCCCGCCAGGTCGCGATCGCGCACGCTGAATTTAATCGGAATGAACCGCTCATTCCTTTCGTGATAGATATAAGAGGCACCGGTATCCAGCGTAATGGTCGCGAGTTCGTTCAACGGAATGTAGGCGTTGCCGCCGGCAGACGTCGTGTAGCCGACTCTGATGGCGCGCACTGAGTCGATCTCGTCACGGTATTTCGGTGCCAGCCGCACGACGACGTTGAATTGCCGGTCGCCCTCGAGTTGCGTGGTGGCCACAGCACCGCCGAGCGCGGCCTGCACTACGGTATTCACGTCGCCCACGTTGAGGCCGTAGCGAGCGGCCTTTTCCCGGTCGACGGTAATGTTCAGGTTGGGCTGACCAAGCACCCGGAAAATCCCCAGATCGGTGATCCCGTGCACCAGTGCCATTTGGTGCTGGACCTCGTCGGCGAGCGACTCCAGCGTGCGCAGATCGGGACCGAAGATCTTCACCGCGTTGGCGCCTTTGATACCCGACAGTCCCTCCTCCACATTGTCCTGAATGTATTGTGAGAAATTGAAGCTGATGCCGGTGAATTCGGCATCAAACTCGCTTTGCAGATCCTTGATCAGATCATCCTTCGTATAGCCGGATGGCCATTCGTCGAACGGTTTCAGCGGTACGAAGAATTCCGCGTTGAAAAATCCTGCCGCGTCGCTGCCGTTATCCGGTCGTCCGTGCTGCGAGACGACCGTAATGACCTCGGGGTGGGTCAGCAGGATCTGCCGCATCTTGGTCACATACGGCATCGCCGCTTCCAGCGAAATGGTCGCCGGCATCTGTGCACGGATCCACAGATTGCCTTCTTCCAGAGCCGGCAGGAACTCACTGCCGAGCGAGCGTGACATCAGCCCGGTCACGACAAGGAACGCCACGCCTCCCACGGCGACCAGTTTTCGATTGACCAAAGCCCAGCGCAGCACCGGCGTGTAGATGCGATGCAAAAAGCGCACGATGATGGTTTCGGTTTCCGAGACATTGGCCGGCAGTAGATAGGAGGTCAGCACCGGGGTAACGGTAAAGGTGGCGATCAGCGCGCCGGCCAGCGCGTAGCCATAAGTACGCGCCATGGGATTAAAAATCTGGCCCTCAACGCCTTGCATGGTGAACAGCGGAACGAACGCGGCGACGGTCACCGCGGTAGAAAAGAAGATTGCCCGATCCACCTGCAATGCGCTGACCAGGATCAGGCGCAGTCGATCGGTCCAGGTGTTTGGCGTCTGCGGGTCGTTGTCGGCCGTGGGGTCGGTACCCAATGCACCTTCCGCCAGGTCTTCCAGCAGCCTGGTTCGGGCGTCAGGCCTGGCCTGGAAGTTGCGAAACACATTCTCCACCAGGATCACCGCCGAGTCGACGATGATGCCAAAATCCACCGCGCCGATCGACAGCAAGTTGGCGTCCTCGCCGCGCAGCACAAGCAGAATGACGCTGAAGAACAAAGCGAACGGGATGTTGACCCCGACAATGATCGCGCTGCGCAGATCGCCGAGGAAGATCCACTGGATCAGGAATACCAGCAGGCAGCCGAATATCAGGTTGTGCATGACCGTGTGGGTTGTCACCGACACCAGATCGGTCCGGTCATAAAACGGTACCAGCTTGACCCCTGGCGGCAGGCTGCCGTCGGTGTTGATCTTTTTGACCTCGGCCTCGATGCTCGGCACCACGTCATTGGTGTGCAGCGTGCGGTTCATCACCACGATCGCCGCGACCACGTCATCCTGGTTGTCACGGCCGGCCTTGCCCAACCGCGGCGCATAACCGACATAAACCTTGGCGACATCCTTGATGGTGACCGGAACGCCATTGGACTGCGTCAATACGATGTTCTGGATGTCGTTGACTTTGTATCCCTTGGTCAGGTCGTAGGTGCCGCCGCTGTCGATCAGTCCGACACCACGGATATTGACCGATTGCTGGCCGATATTGATGGTGCGACCGCCGACGTTGATGTTGGCATTGCCGATCGCCGTCAACATTTGCGGTATCGTTACGCCGTAAGCGTCGAGCTTGTTCAAATCGACTTCGATTTCATATTCTTTCGTGGTGCCACCCCAGGTGTTCACCTGCACCACGCCCGGCACGGTCAACAGGCGGCGTTGCAGGATCCAGTCCTGGATGGTGCGCAGATTGGTCAGCCCGAAATGCGGCGGACCGACCAATTGATACCGGTAAACTTCGCCGACCAGGCTCGATCCCTGAATTTGCGGCTGCACGTTGTTCGGCAGGCTGACATTCTGCTGCAGGCTCAGGGCCGCCTGGGAGAGCGCGAAGTAGTAATCCACACCGTAGTTGAACGTGACCCGGACGAACGATAATCCATAAAACGATGTCGACCGGATGACGTTCACGCCCGGCGTGGCTGCGAGCCCGACTTCCATCGGCACCGTATAGTACCGCTCCATTTCCTCGGCCGACATGCCGGCCGCCTGCGCGGTGATTTCGAGAATGACCGGTGCCGGGTTCGGATAGGCCTCGATGTTCAGTTTCGAATAGGCGATGAAGCCGCCGCCGACGAACACCAGCAGTCCGAGCAGGATGATCGGGCGCCGTGTCAGTCCGAAGGCAAGAATGGATTTCAGCATGAAATTACCGCCGGCATGACGAGGTCGCACGCGACCCGGTCAATCGACGACCCCTTTCGCGGCGCTATCGAGGAACAAGGCACCATCGGCGGCGATCAACTCGCCGGGCTGCAGACCGCTCAGCACTTCGTCATAACCATGCTGCTGCAAACCCAATGTGACCTGGCGCCGGGTGAAGTGTTTGCGATCGGTGGTAACCCAGGCGGTCATCGTGCCGTCGCCTTCGCGGGTGACAGCATCCGTGGGGACCGCGAGGGCGTGTTGCGCTTCGCCGGTATTGATGACGAAGTTGGCGAACATACCGGATCGAAGCAGATGCTCCGGATCGGTGATCTCCGAGCGCAGCATGACCCGTCTCGTGCTGGGATCCACGATCGACCCGATCGTGCTGATTTTACCGTCGAAGACGCGGTTGGGATAAGCATCGACGGAGACCGCGACGGTTTGTCCGACATGGTAACGCGGGATCGAATCCTCCGGCACATTCGCCAGCATCCACATGGTCGAGATGTCGGCGACCGTGAATGGCGCCGGTGCACTGCCCGGCTGCACGAATAGTCCGGGCGCTGCGCTGCGCGCGGTGACCCGGCCGCTGATCGGACTCGGGATGACCAAAATCGGATCGATCTTGCGCGACGCAACGATCTTGTCGATTTCCTCCGACATCTTGCCAAAAATCCGGACCGCGTCCTGCGCTGCCTTGAAGTTGCCGTCGGCCGTTTGCTGGTCGGACACCGCTTGCTCAAGGTCCTTTTGCGCCGCGCCCTTCGCTTCATACAGCGCTTTGGTGCGGGCCAACGCCTTGGTGGTCAATTGCAAAAGCCCAGCTGTGGTAATCAAATTCGACTCAGCCTGAATCAGATCGGGACTGTCGATGGTGAACAGAACCTGTCCCTTTTGCACGTCGTCGCCGACCTTGGCGAACAAACTGACGATCCGTCCCTGATACGGTGCAAATACCTGGGCCGACATGTCTTCGTCGAAATCAATCGCGCCGATTGCCTGATCTCGGACCGGGAACACGCGGTATCCCACCGGCGCGACCTTGAACGAAGCAAGCTGCGTGCTGGACAGCTCCACGGTGTCAGTCGCGGTCGACGTTTCGGTATCGGCGCGATCGTCCGCCGCCGCCGGCTTGTCGGCCGAAGCGTCGCGCTGGCTGACCCGCGTCAGGTCGGACAAAGTCGGCGAGCCGAACATCCGAATGGCCCCGGCCACCACCACGATCGCAACCGCTCCACCGAGCAGGTACCGGGCCGCCGAATGCCGCGGTGAATCCCGCAAAGCCATCTAAGCACCTCTTTCTGCAATGCAATAAGGATAAAGCTCGGGGTTCGCTGGTCTACTGTGACAAATCACAGTCGGCGGCGGGATTTGTCACAGTTTCGTACCGTGATGCGGCTGCTTAACATTCGCCTACATGATCGAGGACGAACGCAAAGCCGGGGACACAGGCGCCTCTGCCACAAGAGCGGGTCGGCCGTTTGCTGCGACCTTTGGCGGTGCCACGCCGTTCAGCCGGTGCATTCATGCGTCACTGCATGGTGGGCGAAGGCCGAATTTCGTCACTCTTTGGATCATCGTAAGCGGCCTGTGGACGGTCGCCACGGTGTTCCGCATTCAGCGCACCTGGAGCGGCTGGCCGATGGCGGCGAGCAGCATTTTCACCTGGGTCAGTCTGTTGTTGCCGCCGCTGATCTTCGCCGTGGTCCTGTTCGCCATGAGCCGCATCGCGGACAATCACCACAGAAACGGACGCTAGCCCCACGCAGGATCATCGACCTGTCGGTTGGTATCCGTCGGTCAGCGTCTGCAGGAATGCAATAATGTCCTGCTCTTCCTCCGGTGTCATGGCCGGTGGATCGCCCAGATGCCGGTCGAACGGCGGATCCACTACGTCGACATTGCCCAGAAACCGGGCCGGAACATCGTCGAATTTCGCCACCGTTCCGTCCGCCGCTTTCGGGTAGACCCGCCCCGGGTCGGTATCCCGGTAATCGTAGAAATCCTGCACTTCCTGCAACGAGTGGAACACGCCGTTGTGAAAGAACACGTGCCGCGTCGCAACGTTGCGCAATGTCGGCGTCAGGAACATGCCGCAAAACTGCGTCTCATCCTGCATGTCGGTGCGATACGGCCCGCAAATGCCAAGGTCGAAATACCTTTTGTCGCGATTTGCCGCCAAAGCCGGGTTGCGCGGTGCACCCAGGGCCTCGTACTGGTCGTCGGTGAACAATGGCGGCAGGCCGTCCGGCCTCGGCTGATCCAGATGGCAGCCGCCACAATTCGCCTTGTCCGGATCGTTGAACAGCCGGTAGCCGCGCAGCTCCCGCTGCGTCAGCCGCGCCTTGCCCTCCAGCCAGTCGTCGAACTTGCTGGTGTAGGGATGGAAGCTCGGGTCCTCGATCTGGAAGCGGGCGACCGCGAACAGCGCCTCGGCCACCGCCAGCCGCGGTGTGGCGAATACCGAGGCACCGAACAGGTCCACCATCCGAGCGGCATAGGGCGCCCGCCGTAGCTTCGCCGCCACGGTTCCGATGCTGCCGCCGTCCATTTCCAGCGGGCTCAGCAACGGACCCAGAGCCTGATCCTGCAGCGTGTTCGCCCGTCCATCCCAGAACAGGCCGCCTTGCGGCACGATGTTGGCCGCGGATGCCGCCATGTTGCCGGCGGTCTTGGTGGCCCGCGGCGCAGTCTGACCGAGCGCTGCCAGCAACGTCAGGCTGACCGCTTCGTTCTCATCATTGTCGGGGCCGATGCTGAAATTGGGCTGCCGCTCCAGATACATCAGCGAGGGGACCGCGCGCACGCCCTGGCGCGACAGGTCCGGGCCGCCATCAACAACGGGGGCGTCGCCGGGTGGGCCATAAGCGTGCGCCGGGCTGTGACAGCTCGCGCAGGACAGCCGACCAGAGGAGGACAGGCTGGCGTCAAAGAAGACCGCGCGCCCGAGTTGCGCCATCGCTGACAGCGGTGCCACCGGCGGGCGGACAAGGTGGACTGGATACGGGTTCTCGCCATGCGCCAAAGCGAGGCTGACCGCCGGATCGGTAGCCGAGGCGGGCGGCGAGAGCGGATCCGAAGCCGCACCCGCAGCCATCACCAGCAGACTGACGCCGGCAACCAACCAGAAGCGGCGCCGCTCCCGGTTCAGGGAGATGCCGGCGGAGCTGCCAACAGGTTGCCGGTGGCCGGATCGAGATACAGCGGCTTGTTGCTACCCTGCGACGCCAGATTGAACATATCCATCAACGATCCCGCCGAGCTGTCAAACGAACCGCCACCAATCCGCGCTCCGTGCAGCCAGTTGTCCTCGATGAAGCGCACCACCGAGGCCAGCGAGATCCGCTCATGGCTCACATAATTGGTCTTGGCCCAGGGCGAGATGACCAAAAAGGGCAGGCGCGTGCCGGGACCGCAGCGGCCGTTCACCGGCCTGCCCTTCACGCCGAGCCCCGGCGTTCCCCTGCCACACTTTCCTGGCCCGTCTAGTTGATCCGCCTCAATATCGATCGATGCGCTGGTGGGTCGCACGAAAGCGTGATCGTACCAGCCGTCGGAGTCATCCCAGGTGATGACCACGGCGGTGTCCTTCCAGCCTGGCTGCTGCTGCAGGAAGTTGATCAACGTTGCGGTGCCGACCTGCTCGTCGAGCGGATTGGAATAGCCGGCATGGCCGTCCTGATAGGCGGGCAGTTTGACGAACGCCACCGCAGGGAAGTTGCCGGTTTTGACGGCGTCATAGAAGTCCTTGAGGCCGTACTGGTGGTTCGCGGGGTCCTGGGTCTTGCCGTCAGCCTCGAACGTGTAGCCGATGGCCTGCAGCGAGCTCGGGCGGGCATGGCTGGGATTGGCAGTCGAGGCGAAATACTGGAACCAGTTGTGGTGCGGGATGTAGTCGACGACGTCGGTGCCCACCACGGTAGAATGGGTGCTGCGCTTGCATCCGGTCGTGCCGTTGGCGTTTTTGGTTTCCAGGTTGAAGCCGGCCATGAAACCGCCCCAGGTCACCCGACCCGCGTTGAGCAAATCCCCGATGCTCTTGCCCGTCATCATCGCCTGGTCCGTGGGCACCGAGCAAACGTCGTGGCCGGGATCGACGTCGTTGATCATCGTCAGGCCGCCCGCACCATCACCGATGTAATAGGACACGGCCGTGAGCGTGGACGGGTTCTTGCTGGCGGCGACGATTTGCATGCCGTTGGTTTGCCCGGCGACCAGATTAAGCAAGCCCGGCGTCGACGGTCCATAAGTGTCGGTATAGGCGTTGTCGCTCATGGCGAAATGTTGTGCGTAGTGCCACATCGCGGTGACGGTGTTGCCGTCGTAATAGCCCATGACCTGACCTTTGGTGCCGAAGGCGCCGACGCCGCCTGGCGTGGCCTTGCCGGTATATTTTGGAAACAGATCGGCCTTGCCGCCGTGGTAGGCCTGCTGCTCGGCGGTGTAGGCGTGATTTTGGTCTGCGGTGGCGGCCTGGGTTCGATCCAGCCGGAACGGCTCGGCGGCATCTGCCCCATTCGCCTTGTTGGTGAAGTTTGGATTGTGGGTCAGCAGTTTCGCCGTCGCCAGATTGTTCACCTGCGGCGTGCCGGGGGCCGCGGCAAACGCTGGCTCACCCGGCGGATTGGTGGCGTTGGGATAGGTCGCGAAGTAGTGGTCGAATGAAACGTTCTCGTTGAAAATAACGACCAGATGTTTGATTGGGGTTGCGGTGGCCTCCGGAGGTGCTGCCCCGGTCGGCGTGGACTGGGCGACCGCCCCTTCGGCGGCGATGGCCGGGCCGGCATGCAACGTGATGGCCGCCATCGCGATGCCGGCAACTGCGGCGAGCAGAATTTTGCGCAAATCCATTGTATCCCCGTGGCGTGGTTACGTTTCTTGGCCGGGAACTGATACGGTAGTAGCCGGCGTTTGTTTGTGACTCATTTGTGACGCCGACGTGACGCATCAGTCGGATGCGACCGGCACGGCCTGCGGATTCAGCGCCGTGTCGGACCATAGGATCCGGCTTGGGGGCAGATATACCTCGACAGTCGTGCCGACGCCCTTGACGCTGCGCACCGTCAGGCGGCCGCCGTGCAGTTCGGTCATGCGACGCGCGAGCGGCAGCCCCAGGCCGGTGCCCTCGAACGAGCGGGAGAACGAGTTTTCGACCTGACCAAACGGCTCCATCGCGATGCCGAGTTCCAGATCAGTCATGCCGATACCGGTGTCGGCAAAGAGGACCGCGAAGCCGTTGTCGGGCTCGCGCCGCCCAGATACCGTTACCGTCCCACCGCGCTGCGTAAACTTCACTGCGTTGGACAGCAGATTGATGAAAATCTGTCGCAACTTGGTAGCGTCGCCGTGCACCTCCGGCAGGTCGCCGGGCAGGCTTGTGTCGACTGCTACGCCGGCTTCGCCGGCCTGTTCGCGGATCGTCACCAGGCTGTCCTTGATCACATCCTGCAATGCCACGTCCTGCTCGACGAGACTGGCATTTCCCGACTCCACCTTCGACAGATCGAGGATCGAGTTGATCAATTCCAGCAGATGACGGCCCGATTTCATGATGTCGTCGGCATAACCGCCAATCATGCCGGCCGATGGCATCGGCGCCACGTTGTGCGAGATCAGTTCGGAAAAGCCGATCACGGCATGCAACGGCGTCCGCAGCTCGTGGCTCATTTGCGCCAGGAACTGGGACTTTGCGAGATTGGCAGCCTCAGCCCGCTCGCTGCTGAGCACAAGTTCGCGGTTCACGCTGGCGAGCTTGCCTTGCTCCAGCAGCAGTTCGGCACGGGCGCTCTCCAGCGCCGCATGCTCCTGCACGAGTTCGAGTTCCCGCAGATTGCGCCGCCGGATTTCGCGCACCAGCAGCAAATTCAAGGCGATCAGCAGGGTGGTTGCGGCAACCCCGATATAGACTTCCAGGCTTAACAGACTGCGGGCTTCGGCCAGTTCGTCGTCGAAGCTGAGGCCGACCGCGACAGTCAGCGGGTACGACGGCAGCCGCCGAATTGAATAAATTCTGGCTATGCCATCCACGGCGCTGGACTGCACCGTGCTTTCGGTTGCGCCCTGATCCAGCATGACCGGCCAGGGTTCGCCGGCCACCACCGCCGCGGTCCCCTCGGGCTGGCCGCCGAACCGTGCCCGCAACAACCCGTCCGCCCCCACCAGCGCGATGATCCCCCGCGGCCCCACATTCGCCGAGCGGTACAGCGACGTCAGATCATCCGGCGCCAGGGCAAACACCAGGATGCCTATGAAATGGCCGTTGGCATCGTCCACCCGCCTGGAGACCTCGATCATCGATCGGCCGGAGACGCGGCTGGTCATCGGCTCGCTGATGTACAGCCTGGGATTCATCAGCGCGAGATGAACGTTGAAGGCTTCGAGATCGCTCAACTCGATGCCGGCGACGCCAGGTCTGATCGTGGTGGAGATCACCTTGCCGGAGGCGTCGACCAGCGACACAAACATCGTTGGGTGCGCCAGCGACGGCAGCTCCTTGGACCATTGGTCCAGCCGAAACCCGGTCGGGTCGTCGCGAATTTCGCGCGCCGTCAGGTCCATCGCGGCGTCGATCGTGCTCAGTGTATGATACACTTGCTCGCTGAACGCGGCAGACAGGTTGTTGGCGGACGTCATGGCCCGGTTGATGGCAGTCTCATGCACCGACCAGGTGGACCCGATGATCGCGAGCCACAAGCACACCATCAGGCCGAACGAGCCCAGACTCGCCCAACGCCCCAATGAGGCTGCGCGCCTTTGCGCTGAGGCGGAGTCCCAGCGCGGCGTTTCAATCGGACTGTCGGTCTGGGGGGAATCGGGCTGCATGACTCGATGCGTGATTCAATACACAAAGTATCGCATAACGAGAAACTAACGTAAATACGACAAGAGGTCAGGCAGTTGCCTCGGCGCCCCGGAGAAAGCCGCGAACTTCGTGCAGAAATACGTCAAGCTGATCGTGGTGGACCCAATGGCCGGCGCCGGGCACTGCCAAGGCGCGCGCATTCTGGAAATATTCGATCCGGCCATCCTCGGCCGGCGGCCTCGCCCAGGAGTCGAGGCCATGCACGAGCAGGGTGGGACAGGTGATGCGGGACCAAAGGCGGGCGATGGCGTCGCGGGTCATGTCGTAAGCGGGCCACAGGCGGACGTACTGGTCGAATTTCCAGCTATAGGTGCCGTCTTCGTTCTGATTGACGCCATGCTCGGTCAGATGGCGGGTTTGTTCGGTGGTCAGGTGAGCGTTGGCTTCGTGCATGCGCTGATGCGCTTCCTTGATGGTCGCATAGCGGCGCGGCACGCGGGCGGCGTAAGCGCGCTGTTCGTCGATCCAACTGCGCATACGGTCGGCGATCGGTTTGCGATCGGCCTCGGCATGCGATTTCGGACCGGGACCGAGCCCCTCGATGGCGACGAGACGGCAGACGTTTTCCGGATAGATCCCAGTGTAGCGCAACGCGATGTTGCCGCCGAGCGAATGGCCGATGATGCGCAGCGGCGCGAGGTGGCGTTGATGGATCAACTGCGCGAGGTCGTAGATGTAGTTGGCGGCTGTGTAATGGCCTGAGTCGGACCATTGCGAGTCGCCGTGACCGCGCAGGTCGGGCGCAATGACGTGGTATTCGTCCTGCAGCGCGGTGGCGACCCAGTCCCAGTTGCGGCAGTGATCTCGCCCGCCGTGTACCAGCAATAATGGCGGCGCATCGGGATTGCCCCAGTCGACATAATGCAGCCGCAGCCGTTGTGAGAAGTAGATTCGCGAGGTCGGTCCGAGCATATAGGATCCTTATTGCGTAAGAGCCGGCAATGACAGCGGAATGACCTCGTCGGCGGTGCGGCCCTTGTAGTCGCGCTGCCGTACGCCGCTAAGCATACGTTGCTGCGCCTCGGTCAGCGTTTCGAGTGCCGCTTCGTGGTCAAGCGTAAGAACCTTGCCATTTCGCACCACCTGGGCGCCGGCAATATACACATCACGGATGGCACGGTCTGCGGCGGTATAAATCAAGGATCGCAACGGGTCGCGGGCCGGCATCATGAACGGGTTCTTCAGGTTCACGAGAACAATGTCGGCTTTGGCACCGGGCGCCAGCCGGCCGATGTCGTCGCGGCCAAGTGCCGCCGCGCCGCCGGCGGTCGCTGCGCGGAATACTTCGGCGGTCGTCGTCGTCTTGATGTCTTCCGCCAGAATTCGCGCCACGATGGCAGCCAGCCGCATTTCCTCAATCAGATTGTGCGGCGCGACATCGGTGCCGATGCCGATATTGACGCCGGCGCGGCGGTAGCGGCCAAAATCCTCCATGCCGTGGCCATAGCGCGCAAAGGGCGACGGACAATGCGCAACCGAGGTGCCGCTGTTCGCCAACAGGCCGAGGTCGTCGTGGCCGTGCCAGTGCAGCCAGGAATGTTCGTCGATGAAGATTGCATGACCGAGAATGGTGCGCGGCCCGAGAATGCCGATCTGCTTCGCCCATTGCACCGGCGTTTTGCCATGGCGCTTCACCATTTCATGAAACTCATTCACACTTTGCGCGCAATGCGTGGTGAACGGCAGACTTCTTTCCGTTGCCGCCTGATACGAATCATGCAGCAGATCCGGCGTGCAGGTGTCGATTTGCGACGGGCAAACGATGCCGGACAGCCGGCCGGAGGGATGCTTTATCGCCTCGTCGATCAATGCCAGGGCATCGGCAAAGCCGCTTCGGCCATTCATTTCGTCCCAGTCATATTTCAGGTCCCAGTCGTTCGCCAGCCGCCAGCGCGCCGAGGCGTAACCGGGTGCCAGGAACACCCGTAACCCGCTGCGTGCCGCCAGATCGATCCAGCCGGGATCATTGCCCGACAGATCCGCGACTGAGGTAATGCCGGTCAGCAGCATCTCGCAATAAGCAACCTGCTTACCGGCCTGACGGCCGGCGGCGTCAGGCCGGAACACAAAGGAGCGTTCATACAGACCGCTCATATACATCGAGGGCAGCCCGTGTTCCTCTCGTACGCCGCGAAAGAACGGCTCGGTGCTGGGATGCGAATGGATGTCGATCAGGCCCGGCATGACCATCAGATCGCTGCCGTCGATCGTTTCGTCGGCGTGGCCCGCGTAGTGCTTGCCGACAAACGTGATGCTGTCGCCGGCGAACACCAGATCGCCGCCGTTCAGATAGGCATGACTTTGCGTCGCCGCATCCCAGGCCACGATCCAGGCGGCGTTCCTGATGCAGGTCGTGCTCGGCATCTTCGTTCTCCCGTTGAGTCAGTACTGGTATGGAGTTTGCCACCATTATCGCGACTCCTGTCATTGCGAGCAGCGAAGCAGTCTCCCTCCCTGTTGGATCGGGAGATTGATTCGCCGCTCGCATTAACCGAAGGCCGATTGCAGACCCGCCGGGGATCAGATCGGCGGGTGCTTCTTGTACCACCCGGCCGCTTTCTCATAGGCCGCGGCGACGCGCAGCACCGTCGCGTCTTCAAAATACCGGCCAACGAATTGCACGGATACCGGAAGGCCGTTGCCGGACAACCCCGACATCATCGCCAACGCCGGATGGCCGGTGACGTTGAACGGTGCGCGGGCCTGCCTTGGGTAAGTGCGCGCGGTTTCCGCAGCATCGTCGATCTCGCTGGCCGGGTCCATGGAACTGGCGCACATCAGCACGTCGAAATCGCGCAGTTTGTCGTTGACGGCGGCAATCAGTTCGGCGCGGCGGCGTTGCGCGCCGACATAATCGCCCGCGGTCATGAAGGCACCCGGCAACAGGCGGCGGCGAGCCAGCGCACCATAATCGCCGGGCCGCTCGCGCAGCCAAGGGGCGTGAATCGACCACGCCTCGGAGCACAAGATCACGCGATTGATGCCGGCGAATTCACTCAATTTCGGTAACGTGACGGTTTTGACGATCGCACCTTCCGCCTCGAGGATACGTTCGACGTCCTCCAGAGCGGCGGTGACGTCCGGGTGCGCCGGCATGTCCGTTTCGTGGAAGTGACGAATGAAGCCGATCCGCAGCCCGTCTACGCCGCGGTCGAGAGTCGCGCTGAAGTGGCCGGCCTTGGTCTGCGCACTGCCGGGATCATCGGGATCGTGGCCGGCCAGCACCTCCAGCAGCAGCGCGTTGTCGGCCACCGTGCGGGTCATCGGGCCGACATGATCCAGCGTGAAGGCCAGCGGAAACACGCCACGGCGACTGACCAGGCCGTAGGTCGGCTTGAGACCGACGATGCCGCAGACGCTTGCCGGATTACGCACCGAGCCGCCGGTATCGGTGCCGAGTGCCAAGGGGAACATGCCGGAAGCGAGGCCCGCGCCGGAACCGGAGGAGGAACCGCCGGGATGGTGCCGCGGGTTCCACGGATTGCGCGCCGGCGGGAAGGGCAGGTCGAAGCTCGGCCCGCCGATGGCGAACTCGTGGGTGCTGAGCTTGCCCATGACGATGGCGCCGGCCGCACGCAGCCGAGCCACGCAGACGGCGTCCTGGTTGGCGATGTTGTCGACCAGGATCTTCGAGTGAGCGGTGGTCGGCAGGCCGGCGACGTCGATGATGTCCTTGATGCCGACAGGAATGCCGTGCAGGGGACCTCTGACGCGGCCGGCGTGCAGTTCGGCGGTGGCGGATTTCGCCGCGTCCATCGCCGCGTCAGCGTCGAGCCGGATGAAGGCGTGCAGCCTCGGCTGCAGGTGTTCGATACGGTGCAGCAACGCCTGGACCAGTTCCGTCGGCGACAACGTGCGTGCGGCGTAGGCCTGGGCGATTTCGGTGGCGGTCAGCCAATGCAGCGCTGTCCCAGGGGCGGTCACAGGGTTGGCTCCGCGTGCATTGGGGGCCACGGTTCGGCGGCCGGATCGGCCGGATACTTTACCGCTTCTGCATGGCCCAATGCCTGGGCAGCCGCGGCTTCGATGTCAGCGGGGAATTCAGAGAGGGCCTTGTCCAGGCCAGCAGCTTTGGCGAGGGCGGCAATGGTGGGGTCCATGGCGGGGCTCGTGCGTGGTTGTGCGGATGCGAAGGGTGACAGGGAATGTCGGGGAGGGGAAGGGCTTTTGGGGGTCTCATATTCGCGCGAGGTTCGAATGTCGTTTCCGGTCTCGGAAGCCCGACGTGGTGGTCATTGCCGCAAAAGAAACGCCAAACTTCCCGCGCATACCTGGGAGTGCCGGGAAGAACAGCACGCTGTCTCTGCTTGGGCTGGGGGCAAAAGCAGAGCTGCCGAGCATATTTCTATCTTGAATCAACAGACGCAATGGTGCTCCGAACCTGTTGACCGTGGTCCATACCCTGGCGCTCCGCCTCAGACCGAATGGCGAGAAGCCAGCAATATGCGCCGGGGCATTCGCTCACAGCTTGAAGGATCTGTGCCCTTTGCGAAAACGTCCAGCTTGCACGCATTTGACGATCCCATTGTAGTAGTAGACGACACAGAAGAATCACAGTTGCGGCTAATTGGAACCCCAGTGCACCGCTCATAAATATCTCGGCCACTTTGTCCCAAGCGACCTGGTTGCCGAGATAACGCGCGCCCTCATAGTATAACAGCCCAGCTCCGACCAGCGACAAAAGCATCGGAATAATAACAGGAATATCGATCGTCCACCAGAGGTCAATGGCAAATCGTTTTAGCGCCGACGATGGATTTCGGATAAAATATGCTCGAGCCGCGTCGTTGTCAGATATCTTGTTCGCATACACGTAATCCACGAATGCAATGAGAAGCAGATATGAAAAACTAAACGCCATGTGCATCGCCGGATTATCTAAAGTGCACAGTGAGAACAACGCCATGCCAAGAAAGATCTTGTCCCAGGAGATATAATTCTCTACGAATTCCAAGGTCCTGGAATCCGCGCGCGTGAACTCTATCAGTCCTGTAAGCTTGAAATACTTTTCCACACAAACCTGACCGACAACCGATACGCTCAAACCTAATATGAATATTATCCTTGAGAGGTGGATCATAAAGGCCAGGCCGTCGGATGCGCATGGCGCTGACGGGTTGCATTTAAGCAACATTATCGAAGCGTCCCAGAAGCCTGAGACGGTCGCCAGCACTGATGGTCGGCCGCTCATCACAAGAGGCAAAAAGATTGCCAATGCCAATATTACGGCCAAAGACAGAATCGCAGCGAGCAGCGCGCAAGTCAGGGCGGTACCGTCACGCATACGGATCGAATATTCGATGCTCATCGTTCCCCCTCCTTAATTGCACAATTATCTGGCATTTCGGAAATATAGCAGCCTGAACTCCGGATGGCTAGCCCTCAAACCCTGAGGCCGGGGAAGGTACCGCAGCCCTTGCAACGTTGCTTTGGTAGGAACTGTCATCCATAGCAAGCCGAGTTCCCCGCCCTCTTCCCCCACATAGGGGTAGGCGTCGCCTTCGATGAGCGGCCGGGACGCGTTCTGGAAAATCGATTTCCTTGCGTAGGTTAGCTTCCGGCTCAGCTAAAGGGGCAAAACTGTGGGTAGGTCCGATCAGGCGTATCGGGTTCACGCTCTGACGTAATGGTCGAGCGGTTCGATAGCGGCCTGGCCCGCCACCTTGAGCCGGCTGCCCAGATAGTCCCAGAAGCTGATCCCGAGTTTGGCGCAGGTTTTGGCGAGGCCAAGGAATGC
>Ga0187862_10002129_pt1 | contig 20357 bp, 15 predicted proteins | sample June2016WEW_10_1_FD_133003 | JGI IMG/M metagenome (GOLD analysis project Ga0187862, IMG submission 133003) | Peatland microbial communities from SPRUCE experiment site at the Marcell Experimental Forest, Minnesota, USA - June2016WEW_10_150 | ecosystem: Environmental > Terrestrial > Soil >...
CGCCGGCAGCACATAGCAGTTCATCGCCAGCTCCGAGATCAGCAGTGCAGCCGCCGCGCCGTACAACCCCTCCCAGCGCGCAAGGTAGAAGCACGCAACGCAGGTCAGGCTGGTCGCAGCCACGTAGATGGCGGCCATCCTCTGGTGCTGATTGGTGGAAGCCATCAGCGTGGAGCTGGTCGACCACAGGGCGTAGAAAACCACCACCAGTAGCAGAATGCTCAGCAGCCCCTGGCTGGGCGGCACTTTACCTCCCGTCCAGTGGTGCAGAAAGGACGGCCCAACCGCCATCACCCCAGCCACCACCACCACCCCAATCATCAGGGCCAGTTGGCAGGCGCGGCGGTGCAGCGTCCGGGTCGTGTCGATCTTGCCCGCGCCGTACGCCAGCGACATCTCCGGCCAGAAGGTGGCGTTCACCATCTGCACCATCTGCAGCGCCGCCCGCGAGACGGTGCGCGCAGTGGCGAAGATGGCCACATCGACCGGGCCAAGAGCGTAACCCACGGCCATCAGCGTCCCTTGCAGGTTCAGCGCGTTGCCGATGGGGAATCCCATAAAGGCAAACGCAAGCGGCGCGAGGCGGCGTATCTCGCTGAAGCGCGCGTGCCTCCATCCGAACTCGATCCAGGGAATGTCGCGGCGCACCAGAGCGCACAGCAACAGGGTGCCCAGGCTGTTGGCCACCGCAAACACCAGCGCGGCGGTGCGCGGTCCGTGGCCCAGAACCACCGGGACCATCATTGCAACAAAGGCCGTCAGCGAGATCATGCTCTTGATGAACGATCCGTACGGATAGCGGCCCACGCAGGTGTAGGCGGACTGCAGCAATTGCTCAAACTGGCCGAGCAGGACCGAGAGTCCGAGGTAAAAGATGATCCACCGCGTGTCCGCCAGGCTGATCGAGTGCACGTTGAGCAAGCTGTCTACTGGGACGAAGTACAGCACCGGCCCCAGCAACAGGGCGATCGTTCCGCAGATGCACGCGAACAGCCACCAGCAGCTCTGAAAGACGCGCAGGGTTCCCTGGCGGTCGCCCGCCGACTCGCGCATGGTCATATCGTTGCCGGCCACCGAGCCGAAGCCAATGTTGGACAAGGCAAGATAGGAGGGAACGGCCGTCAGGATCAACCAATTGCCATAGACCCGGATGTCCCAGAAGCGCAAGAACCGGATCTGGATCAGCAAGATGACCATACCGGCCATCTTGCTGACCCAGTTCGAGGCAAACCCAAGGGCAAGCCGGCGTTTGATTCTGCTGTCCAAGCTGCGCTCCGTCCAGGTGGCAATCTCTGAAATTGACGTATGTAAATACTTCTATCGTCGGTGAAGCTGCGCAACCAGGTTCTGCGCAACGGGACGAAGTATACGCTTGGCCTTTTGCGTCAGGCCCACCGGATCGCGGATGCGGTCGCCCGCCGCAAACGAGTGCAGGGTCCGTTGATTGCCTGTCTGCTCGGCCCAGGTTTCAAACAGCGGAGCGATCTCGGCTCGCTCCTCTGCGGGGAACTCATCGGACGCAGCCGCCAGGTAGCGCAGAAAATTGGCGCGGCTGGCCTGGCCGATCCAGGCGCGCTCCTCCGCGGACTTCATGCCGCAGCGCGTGGCGGCAAGCGGAAAAACTTCACCGAACATGCGCGCCTCGTCGCGCACCCACATGCCCACCCGCTTGCGGAACTTGTTGCCGCCGTGCCCGACGCGGTAGCCGCTGAGAATCTCGTTGGCGTAGACGAAGCTGCCGAACGGGGCCATCTGCACGAACAGCGCCCAGTCTGCCAGCGACTCCAGCGACGCCAGTATCGGCCCCGAACGGAGATACGCCTCGCGCCGGATGGCAAAGGCCGCAAAGCCGACCTTGGGCCCGTTCTTCTGGCTCAGCAACGTGGCCGGCGGCTGCTCAACTTTGGGCACGCTAAGCAAGTATTCGCTACTGACCACCGCATCGTCCGCGTCGATGTTCTCCCATCCCGCGCGCACCAGAACGGCGTCGTCGCGGCTGCCCGCCCCCGCGCACAACGCCTCGCAGAAGCGCGGGCGCGCCACGTCGTCGCTGGAGAGCAGCGTGATCCAGTCGCCGCTCTGGCTGCTCAGTGTGAAGTTGTACTGGGCGGTCAGATTCACGCCCTGCGGTGGCTTCACGGCGCGCACATGGGCCGCATACTTTGCGATGATTTCGGGCGTGTTGTCGCTGCTGTAGTGGTCCGAGATTACGATCTCATCCGGCGGGCGCGTCTGGTTCAGCAGCGACAGAATCGTCGCCTCCAGGAACTCTCCCTGGTTATACGCCGGGATGCCAACCGAGAATCGTAGCGCTCTGCCCATGAACCCTGATTGTAGCAACGGGAGCGAACGGGACCCTCGGCCAGTGCCATCTCTCATGCGCCTCGCGGCGTGTGCCGCAGCGGCGCGTCTGGCGCGGACCATCGCCTGGATCGTTGTTCTATGGCGCGCCCGTGGAGGGCGCTGCGTCCAGGTCGAACACCATGGTCCGCACGTCCCTTTGCTGGAAGACGGCCACCGGAGCTTCGCAGAAATCGCCCCTCATGCGCGGAGAGCTGGGGCCGGCCTGCGCTGGCTCGACCGCATGAAAACATCCCGCGCTATAGGGAGGGTAGGCGGTGGCGATATAGTAGCGCACCCCATACTCCCCGAGCACTTCGCGCAGCGGAAGCTGGCGTTGAATCTCACTCAGAAAATGACGGTCCATCACCAGGCCCTCGGTCTGCACCATCGGCTGCGGCAGAAGATACGCGACCATTCCGGAACGGTCGCCCATGGCATATCGCCCCGGATGGGTCGCCGCAAAATCGCGCACGTCCTGTGCGATCTCGTAAAGCTGAAACTGCGCGCCCGTACTGGCATGCGTCCTGAAGATGAGCGCCGCCATCCCCACCGATGCCACCGCGCCAACCAGAGGCCAGGCCAGCACGCGGGCCGTCGGCCGCCACACGCAGAACATCGCCAGCGCTACGCACAGTGCGGTCCGCAGCGAGTAAAAGTACCAGTCCCACAGCTTCCAGTCGCTCAGGCACGAGAGCAGCAGCAGATAAAAAAACGGAAAGATCAGGGCCACCGGATACAGCGCCTTCTGCATCTCGGTAAGCCGTTTGTACATCGCAGGCAGAAGCAGGATCGCAACCACCACCGGCACGACGCTCAGAAGCTGCGAGTGCTGCTTCCCCAGCAGGCTCATGATCGCGGGCGCGGAGGGAGCATGGTTGAACTTCATCTGTTTGGCCATGCCCGAAACGGGCAGCCAGGTATCGAACCATATCCTGTTCGAGAGGAAATATAGCGCCAGCGGTGTCAGGCCCACGGCCAGTCCCGCCGCATTGCTCGCGCGCACCGATCGGCGCAGCGCCGGATGCACCAGCACGGAGAGAAGCATCAACCCGGCCAGCAGGACCGTATCCAGCCGCGATAGCGCCATCGCCGACACCAGCACTCCAAGACACGCCGACTGCCACAGTCCTTTTTGCCAGAAACTCCTGTGTTGCGCCGCCAGAAGCACCGCCAGCACCAGCGGGACCGTCAGGACCACCTCCATCCCGCCGGTAAAGATGTGGATGGAGTAGAGGGCCACATACACGGCCAGTGCATTGGCAATCAGATCGCCTGCGCCGGAAATCCTGATCAGGGCCCGCGACAGGAAGTAGGTCGCCAGCGTCGCGGCGTAAGTCGTGACGGCGAGAAATAGATGAATCAGCTTGGGATTGCCGGTAAAGAAGCTGAGAATCGTCAGCGCCATCAGCCAGAGTGGATGGTACCCATTGGTGGGAACGATTCCGTTGAAGGTCGAGCCATGTCCATGCGCCAGGTTCTGCGCAATCTTCAGATAATAGAAGAAGTCGTCCTCTTCATAGGTCATCCACTGCACAGGTCGCAGAAGCGGCTCTGCAACGGTTTTGGCCACGCCAACGATCATGCACGCCGTGACCCCGATCGGCGCCCACCGGTTCAGGACGCTGCGCCAGCCAACGTCAGCCTGCGGAGACGGGGCTGGCTCTTGCGCGGAGTCCTGTGCCTCAGATATCTGCTTCATGGGTGCAGCATACTATAGGCCTACTGTGCGCGCAGCTTGCGGTCGACCTCGAGCTTTTCCGCGATCAGTTGCGTCAGCATCTCCTGGTCCCCGCGCCGGTCCGCCTCAGCGATCTGTGAGCGCAGCTCGCGCTGCCGCCTCTCCAGCCGTCGCTCTTCCAGCGTGTGCAGCGCATCTTCCACCTGCGCCACCAGCGCGGGATCGTTCTTCGCCGGAGTGTACTCCAGCGCCTGCGCCAACAGCGCGCGTGCCTCATCGCTCGCGGCCGCGTCCAGCGGGTTCGATGGCGCCGGCGCGTTGGCCAGCGTGTCCAGCAGGTCGGCCGTAGCCAGGTCGGCAATCCACGCCGAGTTCTCCGCCAGCTTGCGCGCCGCAAGCTCCCGCGCCGGATCGCGCTCCGGCCGCACCAGCGCGCGCAGCAGGACCCGCTCCGTCTCCGTCAGCAACTCCTTCCGCTGCGCCGGAACGCTGGCCAGACGATGCACCGCGGCCTGTTTCAGCTCCTGCCGCATCAGCGCCGAGTCGATCCCCAGCCTGTTCGCCGCGTCCTCGGCAAACTGGTTTCTGCGGATCGGATGGGCCATGCGCCGGATGTGCGGCAACAAGAAATTCATCGCCTTCACCTTGGCCTCCGCCGACTGCCCGGGAAACAACTGCCGCGCGCGATCGATCAAGTAATCCGAATGCCGCTTGGCCCCGCGCAACGCCGCCCCGTACGCCGCAATCCCCTGCTCGCGCACGAACCGGTCCGGATCGAGTCCACCCTCCAGCGTCACCAGCTTCACGTCGAAGTCCTCCTCGGTCAGCAGCGCAATCGACTTCTCCGCCGCCGTCGCTCCCGCCGTGTCTGGATCGAAGTTCACAATCACGCGCTTGGTGAACCGCCCCAGCAGCCGCACCTGCGTCTCCGTAAATGCCGTGCCGCTGATCGCCAGCACATTGCGAATCCCCGCCATGTACACCGAGATGCAGTCCATCTGCCCCTCCACCAGCACGGCAAAGTCGTTCTTGCGTATCTCTCCTTTAGCTTTGTCGAGGTTGAACAGCACATTGCCCTTGGTGTACAGCACAGTCTCCGGCGAATTGAGATACTTCGCGTTCTTGTCGTCCACATCCAGCGCGCGCGCGGTGAACGCGATCACCTTGCCCGCCTCGTTGGCAATGGGAAACGTAATTCGCTTGCGGAAGCGCGCATAAAGCTCGCCGGTCGGCAGTCCGTCGTCGCTCTTCTCTTTCGAGCTGAAAAGTCCGCTGGCGCGCAGCACCTCCTCCGCAAATTGCGGCCTCAGTTGGTCGCGCATCGCGTTGAAGTCAGCCGGCGCATAGCCAATGCGGAAGGACTTGATCGTCTCCGCACTGACGCCGCGCCCGGTCAAGTACTCCCTTGCACGAGCCGCCTCCGGCGCCTTCAACTGCGCCTCAAAGTACTGCGTCGCAGCCTCGTGCAGGTCGATCAGTTGCCGCCGCAGCCCCGACTCCCGAGCCTCCTCCGGCGAATTGAACTCGTGCTTCGGCAGCGGAATCCCGGCCTTCGTCGCCACCGCGCGCACCGCCTCGGGAAAGCTCAGCCCCTCCATCTTCATGACGAAGGTGTATACGTCACCCGTCTCGTGGCAGCCGAAGCAGTAGTAGAACTTCCCGGCCGCATTCACGGAGAACGACCCCGTCTTCTCCTTGTGGAAGGGGCACAGCCCGGTGTAGTTCTGCGCGCCCGTCTTGCGCAGCTTCAGGTACTCGCCCACAATGCGCACAATGTCCGCCTGCTGCTTCACGAGTTGTGCGAAGTCATCCGCCATAACCGCCGCAATCTAAGAGTGTAGTTGAAGCGGGGCCGTCGGGGCGCATCCCTCCCACCGCACCTGCCGCAGCCCTTACAATAGAACTCGATGCCGACCCCTACAGAGCTTGACCGCATCCACATCGTCCTCGTCCGCGCGCGCAACCCCAACAACATTGGCGCAGCCGCACGCGCCATGCACGACTTCGGCCTGCGCCATCTGCGCGTGGTCAACGACTACCCCGTCCCCTTCGAGGACGCCCGCTCCGCCGTCGATGCCTCCGAGGTCCTCGCCGGCGCGGTCGCCTGCGCCAGCCTCGCCGAGGCTATCGCCGATTGCACCCTGGTCGTCGGCACCACCGCCGTCGGCGAGCGCGACCTGCAACACCCCCTGCTTCCGCTCGCCGAAGCCGCGCCCCGCATCCTCGCCGAGCTGGGCCGCAGCACAGGCCCCAATAGCAACCCGGGCGTCGCCCTGCTCTTCGGCTCCGAGAAGACCGGCCTCAGCAACGACGAGCTGAGCCACTGCAACTTTCTCCTCACCATCCCCATGCAGCAGGTCGCGGGCGCGCGCCATCTTTCCCTGAACCTTGGCCAGGCGGTCGCCGTCTGTCTCTATGAATTGGTGCGCGGTCCCGTCGCAGCCGCGGTCCCTCCCGGTGAATCGGACCCCGCCGCCGAAGCTCATGCGGTCGCCGCAGACTCCCCAGTCGCCGCGGAACCAGCTTCCGCAGCCGATATCGAACGCCTCACCACTCTGCTCTATGAGACCCTCGAAAAGTCGGGATACCAGCGTCGCCACCCAGCGAGCAGCGACACCGTGCAACTCCGCCGCCTGCTCCGTCGAATGTCCCTCGACGCCAGCGACGCCGCCGTCTGGATGGGTATCTTCCGCCAGCTCCTCTTCAAGCTCCGCCGTTTCAGCTAGCGCAAAGGGCCCACCCTACTTCGCGTCGTTCTTGAAGATCCCTTCGGCGAAGAAGTTCTCCACCTTGGCCTGGTCGCGCAGCATCTCGAAGTATGCGTTCTTCAGCAGTTGCGACCGCCCATCGTGCAGCAGTTGGCGGATGTGCTGTTGCACCACGGGATCGGTGATCTCGCGCTGCCCCGCCGGCTCCCGCTCCAGCAGCTTGTAGATCGTATAGCCCACCGCTTTCTTGCTCTGTGCGTCGATCAGGGGAAAGATTTCCGTCATCGCACCCGGCTTCAGCTTCAGAATCGCCGCACCCACGGTGGGATCGGCCTTCAACTGGCTCTCCGGCACAAATCCCATGTCGCCGCCGCTCGATGCCGTGTTCGGGTCTTCGGAGAAGTTCATCGCGATCGTTCCAAAGTCCTCGCCACTGTCCAGCCGGTTCTTCAGCGCCTCGATCTTCTTCTTGGCCTCGACGTCGGTCGTCGCCTTGCTCCCCTGCAGGTTGCCGGGTTGCGCCGAAGGCACGCTGGTCACGCGGATCGCCGCCAGATGATACTGCGTCTCGATCAGGTTGAACTCGGCCTTGTGCTGGTTGTAGTAGCTGGCAATGTCCGCGTCCGACACCGTCACCTTGGAATAGATCTCCTTGTTCTCCAGCTTGTCGATCGTCAACGACCGGCGCAGGTCGTGCTTCACGTCGTCCAGCGTGCGACCGGACTCCTTCAACCGCTCGGCGAACTGCTCCTCGCTATACGGGGCCTTCATCTCGGCGACCCTTGCGTCAACCTCTTCCGTGGTCGCGGTCAGGTTCATCTTGGCCGCGCGCTGTTCCACAATCTCTTCGTCGATCAGTTCGCGGACCACGCGCAGCCGCAGTGCATCGGCCTCTTCGGGCGATGGCTGCTGGCCCTGCGCCTGGCCCAACTGGGCCTGGTACATCCGGTCCATGTCCGCGCGCACAATGGCGTGCCCATTCACCGTCGCAACCACATCGGCGCCATGCGTGCGGTTGCATCCCGCCAACACAAGAAGCGCAATCGGAAGCAGACCCACAGCCGTCCTGCGAACCGCGCGCCAACCATTCCCTGTCCCTGCCCGCTTCGCCAAACCCATTCCCGCTCTCCTACTCATATCGCTCCATCCCGATTCTAGTCCCGTCCCGATCGCGTGCTTCTCTCCGCTTAACATTCTCTATCATCCGCTTCGTTCTGTTAGCTCCCTGGCTTGGCCGCGACCGGCGCGGGCTGTCCCGCCTGCGGCGTTGGCGGCGTGGCCGTGGGAGGGGCCGGCGGCGGCATCTGGCCCGCCGCAATCAACGCCCCGTCGATAATCCGATACAGCGCCTCGATCGGCACCAGGCCCTCCACCTTCTCCCCGTTGATGAACAGCACCGGAGTGGAGTTCAGGAGCAGCGGCTCCGACACCGCATCCGCGACCGACGCCTTCACCTTGCTGTCGTCCTGCTTCTGCACGCAGGCCGCCAGCCCCGCCGCATCCACCTTCTGCCGCGCGCCCTCGTCCAATGCCAGCTTGTCCAGCGTCTGATTGGCCTTCTCCACGGTCTTCTCGGCGCCGGCCATCTCGCCGGCGTGCGCATGAACGTAGTCGACAAAGTTCCAGTAGCCCGCCGTGCTGGCCGCGCCCAGGCAGTTCGCATCCACCGCCGCGTGCATCGACCACGGGTGGATATCGTAGAGCGGAAAGTCGCGGTACACCACGCGCACCTGGTCCTTGTAGCGGTCCAGAATCGCGGGAAAGAGCTCCGCATTCATCTGCGCGCAGTAGGGGCACTCCAGGTCGTCGTACCCCACCACCAGCACCGGCGCATTCTCCGCCCCGCCGCGCGCCGGTCGTCCCGCCGCAGACACCTTGTCCTTCGGGTCCTGGCTTATATCGTACTTGTTGAACTGCGCCAGCGTCTTGCCATCGGTGGACAACAGAAACGGCGCCGTCTTGCTCGGGTTGCCTTCCGCCGTAAAGGTCACAACGATCTGGTCGTAGCCCGCGAAATCGCTCCGGGTGGGTTCGCCAATCGAGATTGCATACGCTGGAGTGAGCGCCTGCGACCGGTTGCGGATCATCACCTCGATCCGGCGGGCCATCGCCGGCGACAGCTTCACGCCCAGCTGGATCGCCGGTGCATCCGCCGTCTGCGGGCCGGCTGGCGCGGCGGCCGGGACATTGGTCTGGGCAGGGCAGCCCAGCGCCGCCATCCATGCGATCAACGCGAGATTTCGCAACCCTCTGACACCATTCGGCACAACACCGATTATCTCACGCATAAAGGGTCGCCGCTGCCCCAGCGTACTCTGCGACGGCCCTCCACGGGAGATCGGTTGAGGGGCAGGGCGACTCGCAGCTCTCACTGTTCTCTGTCCGCTGTCGGGGTCCCCGGCGAGCGGTCTTGGCTCGCTGGGGTGACTGCTCCCTGTTCCCTGGCCTTAAAACACCTGCTCCGAGTGCCGTATATTGCCCGCGCTCCCGATATTCGCCAGCGTGAAATTGAACCGGTAGACGTTCTCGTTGCGCGCCGTCCCCAGCTCATACTTGCGATACTCCACGCTGACTCCGCAACAGTTCCAGTTGTACGAGGCCTGGATCGCGCCGTACTGCACCGTCCCCAGGTCCAGGTCGATCCCCGCGTTCGTCGCCACGCTCAGGCCCGCCTTGGTTGGCCTTCCCAGGCCCAGCGTCGTCCGCATCTGTTGGAAGTCCGCCACGCTGGACGCAACCCCCGCAATATACGATCGGCCCGGCGCATTCAGCCGCGCATAGCTCACCCCGCTGAAAAAATTCCCCTGATGCACGTCCACATAGATGTTGTTCGCCGTAAACTTCTTCGCCCCGGTGTCGTAGTCGAAGTCCCACTCCACGTCCGTCTTCTCCGACGTCCGCACCCGCAGCCGCGACAGCAGCGGCGAGATGTTGCGCGGCTCGGTCAGAAACGCAATGCCGGAAAAATCCAGCGTCGTCCCCAGAATGTTCCGCCGCCCATCCACCACCGCGCCACCGAAGGTCGGATCGAAAAAATACTTCTGCGCCACTCGCCAACTGATCCATTCGCGGTTCCCGCACACCGGCTGCGTGTCGTCGGTCCTGCCCGTGGCCTGGCCGGGGTCCTCCAACGCGTCGGCCTCTCCGCCCGCCTGTCCCAGAATCTCCGTCGCATCCGCCGCAGTTCCCGCCGCGCGGCATGGCTGTGCCCCCGTCCGCCGCAAAAACAGCCGCTGCGTCGCGCCGTACTCAATCTCGTTGGTGTCGCTCGCCACATCCACCGCGTCGAAGCGTAGTACATCCTGAAAATTGTCGACCCCACTGACATAGCGATACGTCAACTCCGGCTCGATGGTGTGCTTCACATCGTGGCGCAGCAGCCGCCGCACAAATCCCGTGTCGTAGGTCCGTTCCAGCGCCGGCGGCCGCAGGTCCAGTTGCACCTCCACGTCCGAGCGGTTCAGCGTTGCCAGGCTCTCCACCTCCGGCCCCGCCACACCCGCAACCGCCGGCTGCCGGCTTCGGCTGTAGAACGTCTCCCGCGTCGCCACCGAGGGCCGCACCCGCCATCCGCCCGCGCCGAACGGGTACGCCAGCTCCGGACGCACGTCCAGCCGCTCGATCATTCCACCAGTCTCAAAGTTCGGCTGCACCCGCTTCAGCATCGCCACCGAGCTGTCTACATTCCACTCCAGCCCGGTCGCCCCAAACCCGTGGTCGGTCGTCGTAAACTCCAGCGCAGGCGCGTGGAAGATATGCACCTGCTCCTCCGGCAGTGTCGTCGTCGCCACCCGCTTCTCTCCCTGGTAGCGGTCGCCCTCCATCGCTACAGCCATGTCCTCCCACTCATGCGTGCCGTACACCGTCGAAATCACATCGCTCGACACCGCCTGGTTGAAGTTGGTGGAGAACGCCTCGCGGTACAGGAACGAGCTGAGATACTCCACGTCCGCGGCCGCTCTGGTCTGCGTCGCGGCAATCTCCGCGCTCGTCCCCTGCGCCGAATTCGTCTCCGAATCCAACAAAAAATCGCGCCGCGCCGAAAACGTCACATCTTCGCCGCTCTGGTTGGTATACGTCCCGCCCGTCGGCGTATATCCGCGGTCCTGCAGGCCGCTATAGCGCGCCCGCGCCTGGTCGTCGCCCACGCCGCGGTAGCGGAAGCTCGCGCTCTGCTCCCATCCGCGGTCGGAGTAGTAGATCGTCCCCACCGTCAGGTCCGTGCTGCGGTTGATCGACCAATAGATCTGTTCGCCAACCGTAAGCCCCTTGCTCGACGAGTCGCCCAGCACCGGAATCAGGATCCCGCTCTGCCGGTCGTTCGCGTCCTCCGGATGGGTCACATATGGCAGCCACAGCAGCGGAAGATTCATCACATGGAAGACGCTGTCGGTCGCGCGCGCCTTCTCCCCGTCCACGCTGAACTCGGAAGCCGACAGCAGCCAGTCCGGGCGCGGCAACTGGCACGACGTCACCGTTCCGCCGTAGATCCGGTACTCCCGCGGCCCGCTCTTCACCACCAGCCTGCCGCTGAACAAAAACGGATTGCCGTTGCTATACACCGTGCGCTGGCCCATCGGCGCTGCGCCCGGCGCAGGCCTCTGCCGCAATCCCACCGAGCCCGTCACATCGTAGAAGCGCCCCGCCTGCGTCTGCATATTGATCGTTCCGTGGCTGGCGTGGATGCTCTCGTCGTTCTCTCCGCCCGTCACCTGCAGATGCCCGGTCAGCGTCACCTCGCCCGTCGCGCTGTCGTATTCAATGTGGTCCGCCTCCAGCCTGCGGTCGCCATAGCTCACCACCGCATGGCCGTCCAGATCGTAGACGCCCCCCTTCACCGAACAGGTGTCCGCCTCGAGCCGCACCGGCACGCCCTTCTTCGCCGCCGCAATCGGTGCCGCCTCCGGATACTGCGCCATCCCGGGCCCGCCCGGCGCCTCGGGAAGCGTCCCGCTAAGCGCGGCAGACGCATCCGCCGGCCCTGACGTCGTGGTCGTCACGCATCTGCCGCTCACCGCCGCGCCCGTTTCAGTAAGAGGTGCCGCACTCGTCACCTCCTGCGCCGCAAGATGCGTAAAACTTGCCATGCCCCCCGTGATACTTATGAAGAAGCAGACGCGCCTCAGCGCCTGCGCAAGGCTGGACCGGCCCGTAACATTTGTCGTTCGCACCACCCTTTGAGGTTAGACGATTTCACGAAAGTGAGTTTGAGTTTTGAGCAAAATGGGCTCCGCACTGCTTGACACCGACCCGCCGGCCCCGGCCTTCGCCGAAGCGTCCAGCGATTGCCCAGCCGCGGCCGCCCACGCCGCAGCCCGCTCCACTGCGCCTCCCCCCACCTCCGAGGCCCTCCGCCGCCAGGTTGCCGAACGCCTCGCCGCACACCGCAGCCGCCGCGCTCCTGCGCAGCCCTCGCTCGCACTTTCGCCCGCGCTTTCGCCCTCCGCCCCCGCGCGCATCCGCCGCATCGCCGCCACCGTCGCAGAGCGTTACGCCCACTCCCCCAGCTATCGCGCAGTCCTTGCCGCCGAGGCCGAGCGCGCCACCCAACAGGCCCAGGCCGCGGCCCAGATCGCCGCGCTCAATGCCCAGGCCGTCGCAGCAGCCCAGCAACAGCTCCTCGACTCCCTCGACGACGATTCCCTCACCGACCAAGCCCCCATCCACGACCCCATCAACCAGGCCCAGAACCAATCTCCGGCCCAACGCCCGCAGGAACTCAGCCTCTGGCACGAACTCCAACCCGCCGCAGCCCCGCGAACCCGGCCCGCCACAAATCCGGGTGCCCCATCTTCGGCGACAGTTTTATCGTCGCCTAAGGTGGGGTCCACCCATCCCCACGCGCACCACCCCACAAAGTCTCGCTCCGGCCTCACCGTCCGTCTCTACGAAGACGAGTCCAGCGCCGCCCACGTCGACCTCACCTCTCCGCTGTGCGTATCCATACCCAGCCCCGGCAGCCGGCAGGACGACTGCTACGACGCCGAAGCCCGCCGGCTCGATGAAGAGATCGCCTTTCGCCAGTCGCCCGTCTTCGAAGAGTCCGCTGGCCCGCCCATGGCGTTGCCCGCGAACCTGATCGAGTTTCCCCGCCAGTTGGTCGCGCCCCGCAAGGCCCGCCCGCGCTACGCTGAAGGCCCGCTGCGCGCCGCCGCCGGTCCCGCCACTGCAGACGGCCAACTCCGCATCTTCGAGGTCGATCCCGCCCAGATCTCCACCACCCCCGTCCCCGCCGAAGCCCCCGCGCCCCAGTGGACCTCCATCTGGCTCGACGCGCCCGGCGCCGGGCCCGCGGAGACCGCCGACGCCAGCCAGTTCGCGCTGACCCAGCCCGCCGCTGGCACCCTTGCCAATCCAGCCGCCCGCCCCGTCCCACTCCCCCAGATCGCCTCCATCGCCCGCCGCCTCGCGGCCGCCGCCATCGATGCCTCCATCCTTCTCGCCGGGTTCCTGGCCTTCGCTGCCACCTTCCTGCTCGCCGCCTGCCACTTCATCCCCTGGCACGCCGCCGCGACCCTCCCCACTGCATCCCTTGCGCTCGATCGCCACTCAGCCCTGGCTCGCCTCTCGGCCCACGCCGCCGCCCAGTTCGCCGCCCACACCGGACTCCAGCCCAGGATGGCCCTCACCGCCGGCGCCCTCGTCCTCGCCCTCCTCGTTCTCCTCTACCAGGCGCTCTTCTTCTCCTTCTCCGAGTCCACCCCAGGAATGCGCTGCGCCCGCATCGCCCTCTGCACCTTCGACGACGAGAACCCCACCCGCCGCGCCATGCGCCGCCGCATCCTGGCCGTCCTCGTCTCCGTCTGCCCGCTCGGCCTCGGCCTGCTCTGGGCCGCCTTCGACGAAGACCGCCTCGCCTGGCACGACCGCCTCACCCGCATCTACCAGCGCGCCTACTAACGACAGTGGGTAGTGGTTAGTGGGTAGTTATGGATAGCGGGTAGTTATGGATAGTGGGTAGGGATAAGCAGGAGACTCAATCAACAGCAGCCGCTCTCACCTGTTCCCGTTAAAAAGAGCGGGCTGCCCCATTCGGCAGCCGCTTCTTGTTCTTCCCTCGAACCTCGAACCTTGTACCTCGAACCCGTCTCTAGAACGTCGTGCTCACGGTCAGCCGCAGCGTCTTTCTTGGCTCGCGCAGTTCGTACGATGCCCCGTAGAGCTGCAGCGCCTGCTGATAGCTGTAATCCCCGGCGCCCGAGCTGGGGAACATGGTGCGGAACGTCGCATCGTCCACCGCCAGTTGCTGCGGCAGGTTCTTGAACAGACGCAGCGGATTGTATGCGTAATACAGCCGGAACGGCGCGTTCACAATAGGCAGAATTACCTGCAGCTCGGCGCCGCTCGACATGCGAGGCACAAAGTTGGTTCCCGGAACCGTACTCAGTCGCCGCGCCGCCAGAGCTGCCACCGGCTGGCCGCCGAAGCACGCGCCATTGACGAACGTCGGGCAGCCATACAGCGCGCTCGCCAGCACCGACGTGCCTGCCGCGCTCTGCAGCAGTTGTCCCTTCTGCAGGTCGCCGGTCAGTCCGAAGTCGGTAAAGAAGTTGAAACTCAGCGTGCTGACGAGTGGGATCATGTACTGAATATTCGCCGTCAGTTGCGTATCTCCGCCGACTGAGGCCAGCCGGTAGACCGGAAGCGGTACCTCGATATTGCCCAGGTTGGGGTTGGTCGGATCGCGCGGTACGGTCGTGCCATCCGGATTGGTCAGGTTGTACTCCACCTTGATCGGCACGAACGTGTACGGCGAACTGGCGCGAATGTCGAAGCCGCGCACATCCGATTCGCCCCCGCCGTAGATGCGGTTGGTTGGTGGCGCAACCTCGCCGCCGAACCCGGAGATGTGCGCCAGTTGCAGTCGCATCCCCAGAACGTTATGCCCTTCCTGGTCGATCGTCAGCCCCTTCATCGGGTAGTACTGCCGGTAGCTCGCCACCGGAGAGATGTACTTCACATTGCCGCCCGCGCCCGCAATCTGCACCGACAGGTTGAAGTCGCGGCCGGAGTGCGGCCCAATCCCGCGGTCCAGGCTGGAGTAGCTGAAACTGGGCGCAATCGTCGACGTCACAATGCCACTCAACTGGTTCAGCCCCGCCACCCCGGACCGGAACGCCAGCGATTGAAAGATGTTGCGCGTATTGTCGTTGAACGTCGTCACCGACGAGCGCGACAGAGCGTACGTCACGCCCACGCGAGAAATGCCCCGGCCCACCCACAGATGCTTCAGCGGCTCGCTCGCCGATGCCGTGAACCCCGTCGTCGCGGTGTTGTAGTTGGTCAGCAGGGACTGCTGCGCGGCCGATACATTCGGGCTCGTGCCGTTGGCGATTGAGTACGCCTTGGCCGGGTTGTAATCCGACTTCCGCGAGAACACCTCAGTGCCCACAGAGATCGGCTTGTTGCGCAGATACGGCTCCGTGAATCCGAAGCTCACGTTGCGCGACAGATCGCCGATGTTCGCGCTCGCCGACAGCGTCTCGCCCAGTCCCAGAAAGTTGTTGGTCTCGTAGCTCAACCCCACAAACGTCCCCGACAGTCCGCTGATGCCCCCGTTCACGGCGATCGAGTTCTTGCCCTTCTCCTTCAGCTTCAGCAGCAGATCCACCGTCGCATTGTCCTCGTTCTGTCGCGTCTCGGTATCGTCTTCCACCTTCAACGTCTCAAAGTAGTTCAACTGGTTCAGCCGCATGACAGACAGCTCCCAGCGCCGGCTGTCGTACACCTGGCCCTCTTCCAGCAGCAGTTCGCGCCGGATCACCTTGTCGCGCGTAATCGTGTTGCCCGTAAACTCGATCCGCGAAACGTAGTACTGCTTGTCCTCATCGATATCGATGTCGAAGAAGACCAGCTTCTTCGCCTCATCCAGCCGCGACTTATAGTCCGGAACCATCCGGATGTAGCCGTAGCCGCTATACAGCTTGTTCAGGTCCTTCAGTCCCTTGGAGAACGACGTCGCCGAGAACCATTCGCCGTCCTTCTGCGCGAACTGCGCCCGCAGCAGCCTGTTGTTGGTGATCGCCTTGTTGCCGGTGAAGTTGATCCCGCCCAGCCGGTAGCGTTCCCCCTCCTCCACCGGAAGCAGGATGTCGATGCGCTTGCCCGTCGACGGACGCAGCGTAAACCAGTTCAGCCCGCCCTCGTCGCGCACGTGGGTCTGCACATCGGCAGTCGCCGCCCTGAAGTAGCCATGGTCCTCGTATGCCCGCCGCACCCGCTCCGTGTCCTCGTCCAGTTTGCTGGCGTCGAAGGTCCGCGCAAACAGGTTCTCCAGAATGATCGAGTGCGGTATCCCGATCGGCTTGGTGTTCACCATCGCATCGCGCAGCACCCGGCTGCTCAGGTTGTAGTTGCCGTCGAAGGCGATCTTGCCCACCTTCACCGTCGGCCCTTCCTTGATCTTGAACGTCACCGACACCGACGCCGGAGGGATCGACTTGATCACCGGAGTCACCGTCGCAAACTGGTGTCCGTGCTCGCTCTCCAGGTCCTTCAGCACGTCCACGGCCCGCATCACCCGCGTGTCGTCGAACTGGCTCTCCACCGTCAGTCCGACCTTGGCCTTCTTATACCGGTCCTGCACGTCCGACAGCGTCATCGCATTCAGCCCCTGGTAATCGATCGAGCGAATGGTCGGCTTTTCCCATACATAGACCACCAGTTGCACGCACGCCGGAGTGTCCACGCGCTCAATCTGCACCTTGGTGAAGTAGCCCGTGTTCCACAGCGAATTGAAGTCGCGCTCCACCGTCGCTGCATCGTACGGATCGCCCTGATGGCTGGAGATCCGCGCCAGCACCGTTTCCTTGGGGACCCTGCGCCAGTTGATCACCTGCGGCTGGCACAGCACCTGTGGCCCGCCGCCCGCATCCGCCGCCGCCGTCTGCCCAGCCGGGGCCGCGCCCCCCTCCTGTGCCCGCGCCGGCGCAAACACCATCGCCCCCAGCATCCCTGTAACCGCAACTGCAGCAGCAATGCGGGAGCGGCATGAGCGCGTACGCACAGACTTTAGCTTGATGCCCAGCAATCTTTCGCTCACTCGCTTTACGGTAAAGATACGCACACCCTCATTCGCTGCAAAATCGCGCCCCGCAGGCTCCCGTGGCGAAAGCTCGATTATATGGGAGCGATGCCGCTCCATGCGAGTCTGGAGTGCTTCACCCTCAACATCGCATGTCGGCAACGCGCTTCTGCGGCGCATTCTTTGCCAAAATATTTCGCCGCAGAGTTCCCCCAGCCAATCCCCGCCAGCCATTCTCCGCCAGCCGCGCGCCGCCGCGCCTCAGCGATGCAGCAACTGCGCGAACCTCGCCTCCAGTTGCTCTTCGTCAAGGAAGTTCTGCGGGCCCGCCGGGCGGCAGTGCTCGCAGCATCCCGCATCGCTGTCCAGCAGCAGCATCGCCGCGTCCAGCAACAGTTGCGACGACCGCTTGCCCGCGTATATCGCAAGCAACTCGATCCGCGCGCTCTGCTCGTAGTTCAGTTCTACGTTCACGAGGCCCACCTAACACTTTCGGGGGATATGCCTGTCTCTCGTCATATGCTAAATCATCGCGCTTCGCTGTTCAATTCAGCACACGCGGAATGGTCCATTCCAGCCTCGACTTCCGCCTCGCCAGTGGCCCTCGCCGGCCGCCGGCGCCATGGTTCCCCAAAACCTCTGTAGAATGGCGAGGTCGAACCCGCCCGGCTCCGGGCGCGCTTCGAATCGTGGTTCAGAAAGGCAGGCAACTCTATGGCATCGACGATGGCAGGCAATCCGGCCCTGAAGAATGTGCACGCGCAGTTGAAGGCGCGCATGGAAAAAACGGTCGAGGACTTCCGCGCCAACCTCCTCTCCACCCGCACCGGCCGCGCCAATGTCCACATGCTCGACCAGGTCAAGGTGGACTACTACGGCACCGACACTCCCATCTCCCAGGTCGCCCAGATCTCCACCCCCGAGCCGCAGATGATCCTCGTCTCGCCCTGGGAGATCGCCATCGTCCCCGCCGTCGAGAAGGCCATCCGCACCAGCAACCTCGGCTTCAACCCCATGCACGACGGCAAGGTCATCCGAGTCCCCGTCCCGCCCATGACCGAGGAGCGCCGCCGCGAGACCGTCAAACACCTCTCCGCCGTCCTGGAGGACCACAAGACCGCCATACGCAACATCCGCCGCGACGGCAACGAACAGGTCAAAAAAGCCGCCAAGGACAAGCTCATCTCCGCCGACGACGAGAAACGCGCCAGCGAAGAGGTCCAGCAGCTCACCGACGCCGAGATCCGCCGCATCGAAGACCTCTTCAAAGCCAAAGAAAAAGAGATCATGACCGTCTGAGCGCTGCAGACGTTCTGCCTAGAGCAACTCGAGGAACTGTTCAATCGTCATCTCGGCCGCGCGAATAAGTGCGCGGAGTGTGCCCGGCTTCACCTCACGATGCTGTGGAATGGAGAGCGTCGCCCTGTGACCATCTTTGGTCAGAATGACATGGCTGCCCGTCTGGCCTTCCCGGACCCACCCGGCTCGAAGGAAGGCCTTCACCGCCTCTTTGCCCGAGATGTTCGCAAGTGTGCCCATACGCTAAGGATAGAGCATTTTGTGCCTGCGCAAAATTGGCTCAAACGGTGGAAAACCAAGTGGAAAGCCTATGGAAATCATGTCCGGAATTTCCGGCTAGATTGCAACAACAAGAGACGCACGGTCTTGCGACATCGCGCGCATGGCCTTCTGGTCCTCGGCCCAGAGCCAGCCCGTGATCGCTTCCTTGATATTGGCCAGTGCCTCCTGCTCGTCTTTGCCCTGCGAGATGCATCCGGGCAGCGCCGGGCATTCGACCATAATCCAACCATCTTCGACCGGTTCCATGGTGACGTGGAAGATCATCGCTCGCCTCTCGATTTCAGTCTACCGCATGAGCATCAATTCGACGAGCCCGCCTGCCTACGTGGTATGGTCGAGAACGATCTTCCAGCCCTCGCCGGTCTTCTCCATCACCAGCGAGAATATCCCGTCGGCCGGGCCGCCCTCTTTTTTCGTGCGCTCAAGGTGGTATTTGCCGATGCACAGGGCGTAGCTCTCGCCCAGCGGATGCACCTCCAGCTCGGAGAACGCCAGCGTTCCCATCGATGCTGCCGTCGGATAGCTGCGCTTGTAGTCCTCCACGATCTGCGCGTAGCCCTTCATTATCTGCTTGCCTATAAAGATCGTCTCCGGAGAGTCCTTGTACCCCTTCGCATAGCCCTCGATGTCGCCGCGGTTCCAGGCATTCTCCTGCGCCAGCACCGCCTTGGCCACGTCCAGTTCCACGCGCGTCGCCGTATGCAGTTGATCGTCCGCCTGCGCCGCCTGCGCCCGCGCGGCTCCGCAGGCCGCCAGCAACACCAACCCAAGCGCGCACACCACACCGCGACGCGCACTGCGAAAGGTCTTCAATTTGTCGCCGAATCGATCGCCGCCCATGCCCACACCTCGCGTGCGAAGAGTGTAAATGAACTCCGTGAAGGCGCACAGCGGAGAGGCGCCGGCCCGCGTCATTTCAGAAGTCGCACCGAGACCTACGCCAGCCCGGTGCTCTCCGCCTGCTGCTGCGCGTGGTAGCTCGAGCGCACCAGCGGGCCGCTCTCCACGTGGCGGAAGCCCATGGCCAGCGCCTCGTGCTTCAGGAAGGCGAACTCGTCCGGCGTGTAGAAACGCTGCATCACCAGGTGGTCGCGCGAGGGCCGCAGATACTGCCCGATGGTCAGGATGTCCACCTTCCGCTCGGCCAGGTCGCGGAAGACCGCCAGCAGCTCGTGCATCTCCTCGCCCATGCCCACGATGATGCCGGTCTTGGTCACCTGCGTCCGGCCAGCCTCCGCCGCAATCTCCTTGGCCCGCCGCAGAAATTCGAGCGAGCGAGTGTATCGTCCGCCCGACTTGGCCACGCGATAGAGCCGCGGCACGGTCTCGATGTTGTGGTTCAGGATCTCCGGCCGCGCCGCCACCACGATGCCGAGCGCCTCGTCGTTTCCCTGGAAGTCCGGCGTCAGCACCTCGACCCTGCATCCCGGCGCCTGTGCGCGAATCTCGCGAACCACATCCGCAAACGCGCGCGCCGAGCCCAGGTTGTCGTCGTCGCGGTTGACGCTGGTAATCACGGCATGAGCCAGCCCCAACTGCGCCACAGCATAGGCCACGCGCCGCGGTTCGTCCAGGTCGATCGGCTCCGGCCTGCCCTTGGGCACCGCGCAGAAGCCGCACCGCCGCGTGCACAGATTGCCCAGCATCATGAAGGTCGCGGACTTCTGGTTCCAGCACTCGCCCAGGTTGGGGCAGTTCGCGCTCTCGCAGACGGTGTGCAGATGCAGTTCGCGCGCCAGCTTCTTCAGGTTGTGGAAGGTCTCGCCTCCCGGCGCGCGCGCCTTCAGCCACTCCGGCTTGCGCTCGGCGCGGCGCGGCGCAAGTTCGATCCGGACGAGTTCTTCTGCAATCGGCGGCGTCATCGCATTAAATTGTATCGCCTTGCGCCGCTGTTCCTCGAACCTCGCCCTTATAGCGTATGCAGATACGCCATCAGGTCTGCGCGCTCCTGCGGAGTCATGGTGCTGCCCAGCGCGGGCATCATGGCCCGCCCGTACAGCACCGCGTCCATCACGCGGTCGTC
>Ga0187862_10002130_pt1 | contig 20355 bp, 19 predicted proteins | sample June2016WEW_10_1_FD_133003 | JGI IMG/M metagenome (GOLD analysis project Ga0187862, IMG submission 133003) | Peatland microbial communities from SPRUCE experiment site at the Marcell Experimental Forest, Minnesota, USA - June2016WEW_10_150 | ecosystem: Environmental > Terrestrial > Soil >...
AATTGTTCGCAAAAATTCAAAGCCGCACCATCATCCCCGCCATCGAAGCGTTCCCGCTAAGTCAAGCTTCTAAAGCCCATAGTCGAATCGAAAACCGACAGACCATGGGTGCCGTCGTCCTGACTCCTGGAGGATGAACCCTATATATGGTCAATTTAGGGAAAGGAAACTCTTATAGCATGGCTTGCCAGCATGGAGAATTCTGCTCAGGCCGGGGTGCATAACGATAATGATACCAATATGTTAATCTGGCAACCGTCCCCTCCATAACGCCATAGAGGAGAGTAATATTGAGTTTCTAAAGTGCGCATTATTGAGGCGCCATTTTTTATGCTGGTTACTTACTGGCCAAAGAGATTGACCCATCCCACTCTGGCGGCAAGTCTTGCCCTTGAAGATTTCTGATGCGATTGAGCATTTCATTAGAGGCAGGATCGTCAGGTCTGATGTTCAACGCCGCCCGAAATTTTTCTCCTGCCCTGTCGAAATGTCTTTCAAAATAGAGTTCCATGGCTTCCTGGTATGTTACATAGTACCTCTCGTCCTCCGGGGTTAGCGGAGAGCATACTTCCCCGTAAACCTCATAAACTTTCACGGGCTTAGATTTGCCTTTAACTTTAATCAAGTCCAGAACCCGTGTCCTGAAGCCGCCCGGCGGCAGAGCCTGACGCGTATATTCTGAAATTATCAAATGTGTATTATAGTACTTATTTGCACCTTCGAGCCGGGATGCGATATTTACTGCATCACCTATTACCGTGTAGTCAAAAACCTGGTCCGAGCCCATATTGCCGATAATCATCTGACCGGTATTGATCCCCACTCGACATTGGAGTTCTGGAAGGTCGTTGTTTCTCCAGATCGGACGCAGGTCCTGAAGTCGTTTCTGCATCTCAAGACCGGCTCTCACCGCCCTTTCAGCATGATCCGGCATGGGGAGCGGCGCTCCGAACTCCGCCATGATGGCATCCCCTTCGAACTTATCTATGATCCCTCCGTGAGTCAAAATGATTGCGGTCATCTCCGTCAGGTACTGGTTCAGTAGATGCACCAACCGGGCCGGGGGCAGGTTTTCCGAGATCGTAGTAAAATCTGCGAGATCGCAGAAAAGCACGGTAATTATTCTTTCCTCGCCGCTCAATTTGAGCATTTGTGGATTGGAAATAAGAGCGTCAACCACCATCTCCGGAACATATCTGGAGAAAGCGTTTCTAATGAAAGAGCGCTCTTTTCCAACCGCCAGTTCGACGGCGGCCACCAATCCAAAGAAGAAAATGAGAACACTGCCCGCCACTGTAGCTATGGGGACCAGGTGAAAATGAATGAATTCAAGCCAGGTGAGTCCGGCGATTGCTGCCGAAACGGCTATGCCGCTCCCATAGAGCGCCCAGGAAGATCTCAGACATGCGGCAAGCCCAAGCAGGGTGCCGGCCAGCCATATCAGCGCCAGTACGTGATTAGAAGTCCATTGATCATAAAAACTGTTGGTGAGCATTCCGTTGAGCAAAGAGGCATGGACAAGAATGAGCGGCTCATGGCTGGCAAGCGGGGTTTGGCCGAGATCGGAGACTCCGGTCGAGATGTCGCCGATCAATACCAACCTGCCCTCAAACATTTCAATAAGATTTCCCAGGAGGTTTTCAGACTCCACAAACTTTAGGAGTGCAACGGATTCGATTTTCACGAACGAGCTTTTCCAATTCTGGGGGAAAGGAATGAATGTGCGCCCACGGTCATCAATGGGGATGACAACATCCTGCTCCAAACCGCTCCCTTCAAGGGTCGGAATGATAATCCTTCGGCCCCACTCCACTACAACCTTTTCGAGAGGGACTTTCACATAATCCAGGAATAGAGCGAGGCTAAGGGTCGGGAAGTAATCCTGGCCGACTTTGAGCAACATAATTGCATGCCGGTCAACTCCGTCAGGATCGCTCAGAACGCTAACATGGCCGAAGCTGCGGGCAACTTCGGAAAACCGATCCGATTGCATAAGGGCCTTTGTGCCATAGTAAGGCCTTGACTGCCCTTGCTCTATTGGTTTTCTGAGAGACTTGGAGCGGAATTCATCAAATGATCTTCTCTTCTCCCATCGAAATGGCGAGGGGGTATCGGCGTACGTGAGACCAATCGGCAGGCACACCGAACCGAGTTTTTCTATTGACTCGGCGAGCCTCAGATCGGAATCGGCATCGGCAGATCGAGCGAAAATGAGGTCATAGGCGCAACCGGCCACATCCAGCCGGGACAAGGCTTCGTTTACTTCGGCCACAAACTTTCGGTCCAAAGTACTATTCCCGAAATAATCATAGGTCGCGTCCGAAATGGTGACGATAGTCACCAACGGGGATTGCTTCGGGCCGTGACCATTCTTTACCGCCTGACGGTAGAAAAGATCCAGAATCTTGAAATCATACTGGTTCCAAACGACGCTTAAGCCCAAAATCACAGATGATACAGTCATGATCAGGACTGTAGCCATCACAGCGATGAATCTTAGCAGCTGCTTACTTTTTAACGTTAAATTCATACCGCTTCACAATAATGGTATTCCCACTATAAATTGGAAGTCCACGGATAAAGGATTCATCCCTATTGCTGCCGGTAAGCTCCCGCACATTTCCGGCGATAGGAGAAGGCTTTTCCGGTTTCTCGCTGAGATCGATCTTTCCCTGTTTGAGGAGCTTCTCTTCCATAGGAGCCCAGCTCTCGTATGCCGCTTTAGAGGTAAACAGGGCCGGAATATCATTGAGTTCGACGGTGCTGCAGATGATAGTAACGACTTCAATCGGGCTCTTCCCGTCTACTTGATAAAATTCCGAGGGACTGGGCAGCACCAGCTTGACACCGGGTTTCGTCGCGTCAAACGCTCCCAATAGGGTTGCCTTTTTACGGTCGGTATGGACCACATAAACATGGCAGGCCACTTCAGTTTGTACATAGATACGAAGCCGGTCCCCGGGCTTGATCTTCTCCTGCCCCCTAGCCCGAACTGATTGCTCCCCGGAATCAATACTTACACCAATCCTGGCGCTGAGAATGTCGGGTTGGGAAAAAGCGGCGACGACCCCTGCTCCCACAAGCACAACAATGAAGCAAAACACCCGGATCAAGTTTAGTGTTTTCGCCATTTTCACTCCTTTTGAATTCACGACCGGAGCCGGCATCTGCCCGAATCACACCAAAAAAACGAATGCACTTGGTAAATATTTCAGATAATACTCCAGAAGGTGGATGTAACCAAAAGCTCTTTTCACCATTTAGGGGTGCTTGCAATTATGTGATCGTTTCGAGACGCTTTTGAAAGGCCAAATATCGTGCATTTTTGGATAGATATCCAACAATGATTATCCCTTTGACATGACGAGCCTTACGATTGTACCCTGCCTGTTAGACTCAGGAGTATTGTCATATCCATGCACGGACACAAGCACTCGAGGAGGCGGACCATGGCTGGAAAGTTGCTGAGTATCCTTGTTCTGGCATCAATATGCCTGGGGATGCTGTTTGCACCCTCCCACGCCGCAAATGACAGGGGGATAATACGGCGTGGTGAAACCTCTGCTCTAACGGGGGACAGCGTAGCCCTGGTAATTGGCAACGCTGCTTATAAGAATGCGACTCCACTTTCGAATACAATCAATGATGCCGTCGTTATGGCGGATGCGCTCAAAAGCCTCGGGTTCGAACTGGTGGGAGGCAAGGCCCAGACCAATCTGGACAAAGCCGGGCTTGACAACGTTATCCGCAAATTCGGGGAGTCCATAAGGGGTAAAAGAGTTGCCTTCCTTTACTACTCCGGGCATGGGGTCCAGATGGACGGCAGGAATTATCTTATACCAACGTCCGCCAACGACGTATCGAAGACGGACGTCAAGTATGAGTTGGTCAATGTTGACAACGTGCTTGAGGATATGAATGCATCGGGAACCAAGATCAATATCATTGTCCTGGATGCCTGCCGCAACAACCCCTTCGGAGATAAGGGATTGCGGGGTACGGAATCAGGTCTGGCCGTTATGGATGCTCCGAGCGGAACCATGATTGCCTATGCAACCGGTCCCGGGAAGACCGCAGCCGACGGCACAGGCAAGAACAGCCCCTACACCGAATCGCTTGCCCGCGTCATTACGAAGCCCGGCCTCGACATTGAAGACGTATTCAGAGAAGTGGGCAAAGATGTTCAAACGAAGACGGGAGGTGTCCAAGTTCCGTGGAAAATGGATAGCCTGACGGAAAAATTCTATTTCAAAGTGACCAATGAGGGGGAGGGATCGATCCAAATAGCGGGCGGGCCTGGTCCCGCCACCGTGCCGCAGGAGTCTGAAACGCCAAAAACCGGCTCAATCAGGGTGAAATCGACTCCCACGGGAGCTACTGTATATGTGAATGGGGCTCAGAAGGGGACCACGCCCATGACAATCAGTAGGCTTTCGCCCGGCAACATTGGGTTAAAAGTCTTTCTTGACGGATATGAGATGGTGGAAGACACAGTGACAATCCAGGCTGGGAAAGAGGAGACCATGAATTATACGCTGGCAAGGGTTGCAGCGGCGCCTCCAACAAAGCCCGGGACAGAAACCCAGCTTAAACCGCCACCAATTACGACAAGCTCAACACGGCGGGAATGGAAAGATCCCACCACGGGGATGGAATTTGTATGGGTGGAAGGAGGAACGTACCAGATGGGCTGCGGGCCGTGGGCAGGCGATTGCAAACCAAATGAGTTACCCGTGCATGAAGTGACGGTCAGTGGTTTCTGGATTGGAAAATACACCGTAACCCAAGGCCAGTGGGAGAAAGTTACGGGAAATAATCCGTCCGGCTTCAAGAAGGGAGATAATTACCCGGTTGAAACAGTGTCCTGGGATGATGCCAAAGAGTTTATACGCAAACTGAATGAGAAGAGCGGAAACAAGTTCCGCTTGCCCACCGAGGCCGAATGGGAGTATGCGGCCCGCAGCGGCGGGAAACCTGAAAAGTATGCCGGCGGGAACGACATGGATGCAGTAGCCTGGTATGTCGCAAACAGCGCAAGGTCTACCCACCCCGTTGGGAGTAAGGCCCCGAACGGCCTGGGGATATACGATATGAGCGGAAACGTGTTCCAGTGGTGTGAGGACCAATATGATGAGGAAGCCTATAAAAAGCTTCAGCGCAATAACCCGATATCCAGCAGCGGCGGCTCATTCAGGGTGATGCGCGGCGGCTCATGGTCCCGTGACTCGACATGGGTGCGCTGCACCTTCCGGGGATTCTGGGACCCTTCCTCCCACGGCCTGGGGGGCCGCATGGGGGGCAGTGGCATGGGCTTGCGTCTGGTGAGAATGAATTAGTTCCCGGCCCCTATCCCCCTTTTGGAAAAGAATATGGCAGGTGGCGACCCTTTCAGCCGGCGCAGATGTTGGCATGTGTACTAAAAGGCCTAAAGGGTGAACCATGAATCCGAAATCGTTTCGCACAGGAATTACGGAACATCGGCAAAGCGTACCACGGTTGCGTCTCTTTGCGGTCATCGCAACTGCGCTCATAATATCAGTATTTGGTTCCGCACGGAGGGTGGCCTTTGGAGAGCCCGTCGGGATTCCAGGCGCAGAAATCCCCGGTTGGGGACAGGTAGATGAGGTTTTTGCCCAATTTGTCCGCCCTGAAGGAACTGCGACCAAGGTGCCAGCTGTGCTGATTCTGCACGGCAGCGGAGGAATGGACGCCCGAGGCGCTTTTTACGCAACTGCATTGCGGGAGGCCGGCATCGCAACCCTGGAAATAAGGATGTTCCAGTTCGGCGGTCGACCGAAAGAGGGCCCCCAGGCAACGATGCCGCATGCAATAGCGGCACTCAGATGGCTGGGGAAGCAGCCCGACATCGACGGTAAGCGGTTGGGGGTAATGGGCTTTTCCTGGGGCGGCATGATGACGGTACTGCTGTCGAGCGAACTGGTGCAGGAGTGCCTGGGAAAAGATGTGCCCAGACCGGTAGCTTTCGCGCCTCTCTACCCGGCTTGCTCCAATATCGCTCGCAGCGTGAAGAACCCCAAAAGTGCCTACTATAATGCGCAAACCTGGATGAGCACATCGCCCATGCTTATCCACGTCGGCACTAAAGATGATTATGAGGAAGGCAAACATTCCTGTGACGCGCTCATCGCAACGTGGCCAGCTGCGGCGCGCGAGCAGGTGACAGTCCATTATGTAGAGGGCGCTACCCATGCCTTCGATTACCAGGGTCCCGCAAGGCAGTTCTTCGATCCCTTTGCGCACGGGGGACGCGGCGGGATGGTCAGCATTGTTCCGAGTCCCGATAATGCGAATGAAACGCGCAAAGCGGTCATCAGTTTTTTCGTCAAGCACCTGAACAGTAATCGGTGACCGGCACAAGCCAATTAACCAGTGAACAGCTAAGCTGTTATTTTGACCCAAATCGAGCGATTGCCCTTCAGTTCGATCGTCATTCCTGCATGCTTCTAGCGGGAATCCAGCTTGGGCCGCTCACCGGACGATACCGCGCCCTTTGCCGGTATGACATGGTCTAGGTAACGAATCGCTCAAGTCAGACAGGGGTAGGAACGGCTCATCGCCGCCCCTCCCTCCGAACCGGACTGGCGGATTTCCAGCATCCGGCTCTCCGGTTAGTGGTTCACCTCGATGAGGGCTGGAACAAAGTTCTATGGGTCTCTACAAGGCTGTAAAGTCCATGAACCCGAAAGAACCTGTTGGGCCAGCGAAGATGAGTTAAATTGGGTTGGCGTTGGCGCCCTCAACGGCGCTTCATATCCTTTGGACAGGACGGGAAGGTGCGCCAGGAACTCTCGTGGAATCCCCGGACCATCGTCGAGCAGGCGCCGCATAAATATTGAAAGTTACTCGTTTTAAGCCGAGCTAGGACCCCGGGCGAGGGGGTGCCTTGGCCTGCGGCCGAGAGCATGCTTTAATGTGGGAAGGCTTCAGTATCCCCTCCACGACAGGAACGAGGTCCCGCAGTATACGCTCCCCATTCTTGTCCTCGATCAGCGCCGCCAGTATATATTTCCGCCAACCGTCATCATACACGAGGACCGAATCCGAAAAGTAGTTGTCCCAGTCCCCGGATTTCCGGAACAGCCTGTCCGGAGAGACATGCTTTTCGAGGACGCTTGCAAATTTGTCGTGAAGGGCCGGCCTTGAAAGTATCTCCAGCATCTGGTGCGAGCGTTCCTGGCTGATCAGTTCACCGTTTGCGAGCGAGTAGTAGAAGCGGCATATTTGGGAAACCGTCGCGGCATGATACAGGCCTTTAAGGGGTTCGGGATTTCGTTCCCCGCCATGCCCATAACGGGCGCCCAGCCAAATTCCCCCGCCGTTTTCGGGGATATAGAAACGATACCGCTGGAGGACGTCCTCGATGCGCTTCACGCCTATGAAATCAATCAGGAAAGAAGCGGCATAGTTGCTCGAAAGGCGAATCATCTGGGCCAACCACTCATGGAGGTCGGGCGTGTCTTGGAGCAGGCCGTCTTCAACGTTCTGGTAGGCGGTCAGCAAAACCGCGATTTTGGGCAGGCTCGCCGCATACATCATCGTCCAGCCGTTTACGCTGGCGAAACGCGCAGATGGAGGGTTTGAAAGGTCCACCACCCCGACGGCCATCTTATCCTGTTCAATCAGGGCGCGCCAGGACCGGTTTTTGCCCAGAGCGCGCTCAAGCGCCGACTGAAGGGCTTCGTCCGCTGTCTCTGAAAAGGGACAATACTGTCCAGCCTGTAAAGGCAAGGGCCGGGAATGCTCAGGATCCCCAGCGCCAGCGCTGGAATATTGCATTGTTATAAAGAAACTGCTAGTCATCAGAATTGTCAAAAGGAGCTTCATCTGTTCCTCGATCCATAGACCTTCTTTCAGCAACCATCAAATTTGCCTCGCCAGGCTTGTAATAATAACCAAAGCCGAAGGGCAAAGGTTCTATCTTCTTATTCGCCTTGTAAATCGAGGCCAGGGCCTCCTGGTAGTCCTGGCTGAAAGCTGAAATAGGCTTGACGTAACGGCCGTAGAATCGGAGACTCCAGATCGACGGCTCGAAATATTTCAGCGGAATTCCCGAATCCTCCTGGACGAGGTAGCGGCTCTGGTCGAGCACGAACTGCCTCGCTGTCGACGCCTTGGCGTCGAACATCACGTACGAGGCGGACTTTATAAAGGTGGTGAAAGGCGCCAGCCGCCTGAGAAAAGAGAGAAAGTACCGGTTTCGATCGAAGGCCTGATTGTAAAGGTTGATGCGATAGTAGTAAAGGGTTTGAGGGTGATTCTCCTCGGAACCGGTGGCATTAAAGGCAATTCGAATGCCCTGGACGTTATTCAGGTCCAGGTCTGTGGTCCCGAGGGCAGGAAACTCCCGAACGGTGGTCCCTAAGGCGGGAAATTCCTGAATCCTCCCGTCCACTCCTATTGTCAAGTAGCGGACGTCGAGCACCTGTGCGTTATTTCGCGCCAGCATGAACAGGAGAATCGGAAGAACGCCCTCTATTCCCGTGTCCTGAAGCTCAGCCTCCATATGGGAAGTCATGAAGTAGTTGATGTTTAGGAGATCATGGAGGGAATTTTTCATGCATTGGAGATAGGACTTGAACTGCCCATCGCTCATGGCGGCAAACCTGGGGATCTCTCCGAGCGGCTCCAGGGCTACCAGAACATATGTCCGGGCTCGAGGGAAAAAGGCATAGACATTGGCAAAATCCGGCCCGCTGAATGGATAGAAGACTGTGCTTTTCGATGAGGCGGCAGCTCCAAGTCCCGTCTCAGCCCACCGACGTTCGGGTATGAGCAGCCTTTTGTTCAAATTGCTCCAGCTGCTGTCCAAAAACCGGGAATACTCCACCCATGCCGGCCTGCTTTGAAATGCGGCCAATGCACCTTGCGGAACTGCCATTCCTGCGATGAACCGGGCGTAATGGTTGTACACTCCGTCATAGTCGGGGCTACTCCTGGCCGTGAAGGCCGGGTTGTCAATGTCGTCCGGCTGCCGGGCCGTCGCAAAATCATTTATAGAGAAAAGCGTCAGTATCAATAAAATGGAAATTATCGCCCGCCCGTGCCGTTTGTTTCTGTCCGATATCATCGCTTCTCCTCATAAGATACAACGGTCCAAGCCAAAACACGGAAGACAGATGCTTTGGATGACAAGTTAGCAAAGCATCCAGCCGTTGACCACAAGATAGAGCGTGGGAACCACGGGCAGCCCCATGTTTTTAGAGGTTCTTTTGAGACAGGGCGGTTTGACCCTAAGGACAAAAACGCCCGGAACGGCCATTCATACTAATTCGCGTTCAAGTTGAGATTTGACCACCGGGACAGGCTGGGTTTTTCTCCCTCACTCCCTTATGGGGGAGAGGGCCGGGGTGAGGGACGATTTCAATCTCTGCCTCATCTTTAAAGCAAAATGGCATCAGGCAAACAGGGGCAGAGCGAAACCGACGTATGTCGGAACGAAGTTGAAAGAAGAAGTCAGGGCAAGGTGAATCGAAACAGAGCACCGAACGAGGACTGCCCGGACCGGGACGTTTTTTTGTTCCTCCCGGCCGGAAATCCTGGATCCCTGATATCTTCGCCCATGGCGCCGGCCGCCTTCGGGCGAAATCGCCCTCGCAATGCGGTTCGGCGTTCGCCGATGGTCAAGTTGATGCATTCTTCAGGGTGAAACCTCTCGACAATGTGGCATAGTCGTGACGACCGACAGCAGGTCGCACTTGCGCGACAGCATGATGGGAAACGGCTTTGAAGCCGATGACGCCCTGAACCGCTTAGAGGGAGGCGGATGTGAAGAGAAGTCTTGGTGTTTCGATCGTGATCCAAACGTTGGCGTTAATCGCTGCGATCGGCCTGTGGGCCGGCTTGTGCGGCGCTGTGGATTCGTACCCCTCGCCGCAGGTCCCCGTGGAAGGCAAGATCACCATGGTGGATTTCGGGGAAAGCGGCTGTTTTGGCTGTTGGATGCAAGCCCCAATCATCGAGAAGATCGAGAAAAAATATCGAGACAGCGACCAGGTGGCGATTGTCTTCATCAATATTACGACCCACGTGGGCCAAGTGGCAAAATACCAAATCGAGGAGTTGCCCACTGAGATTTTCTACGACAAGGACGGCAAGGAGGTGTATCGCCACAAAGGGTTCATGTTCGAGAGTTCCATCGTTTCCAGGCTGACCAAAATGTGAGCCAAGCAGTAGGCGCCAGTCGGAAGGGGCCTTTTTCCGCTTTATCGGTGGCTTCGGATTTGCCTATCGCTTTTCCGTAAGCCGCCATTTTTTGCAACCAATTTTGGTTTGCTCCTTTCGGGTCGGCTGAAGGCGCCGTTTTTGCGATGTCTTGCCACTCTACGTAACCAGCCCTGAAAATCGGCGTCCGGCCATGGTTTAGAAAGTCGCCATATCTTGCCAATATGAGAAATCCCGATGTGGCCGAAGTGCATAATGAAAATGAGTTGAATATGTTAACTCGCGATTGCTGAAAGAACAGTAAGGCGCCGAGCTTCCTGTTGATGGCGTCTGCGCTGTCCCGGCTCTCCACGACGCAGATCACACAACTCAGCCCCCAGGCGCAAACTTCAGGGCACGGTGACGCCTGGGGTTTTAGTGCCGGCCTTGGCTGCGGCCCTGCCGATCAGGCCGCCCTGGCATGCCGGCTTTCCAGCATTTTCAAACCGGCCGTAATGAACGCCGGAAGATCCGATGGCTGTCGGCTTGTAACCAGGTTTCCGTCAACTACCACCTCTTTGTCAATATACTGGGCGCCTGCGTATTTTATGTCTTCGATGAGCGACTTCCATCCGGTAGCCCTGCGGCCTTCGAGTTTTCGGGCCGATATCAGAAGCTGGGGCCCGTGGCATATCGAAAAAACCGGCTTGCCGCTCTCCATGAATTCCTTGACGAACCGCACGGGCCCTTCGTGCGCCCGGAGATTGTCCGGGGAGTAGCCGCCCGGAATAAGCAATGCGTCGAATTCCCGCACGTTGGCCTCATTTACTTCCATATCTATCTGCACGGGGGTATTTTGTTTTTTGCCGGTGACGGTATCGCCCTTGTTCAACCCAAGGTGCACAAGCTTATACCCGGCCTTTTTAAAGGCTTCGGCAGGTTGGGTATATTCGGAATCTTCGAAATCCTTGCCGATCAATACTGCAATCTTGGTCATTTTTGTCCTCCTGAATCATAGAGCTTTCCTTAAAGATTTGCATCCCGATGGAATTTGCAAGAGGACCGGGGGATAATCGAGGTAGGCGGTAAGATGTCGGAGACCGGTTTTTTTGGACAGGATTAACAGGATTAGCAGGATTAACAGGATTAACGGAAGAAGAATGCAAAGGTGGTTGAATCAAGAGTGAAGGATGAAGGGTGAAAAATTCACCCTTCCAACTCCACCATTCCCACTCCGGGGTAGGGGATTTAAACTACCTGGCATCCACCGGCATGCTTCTGAACTTTGGGGCATCAAATCTTCGGGTTAAACAGCTGAGCGCTGCACTCAGTCGTCCTAGAGGAAAGATTTCAGAAATGAGCACCTTTCGACCTTAGATAGAGGGCAAAACCAAAATCGAGTGCAACACCTGCCGCAATCACAATGGCTCCGGGCTTCCACCATTTGTCATTAGTTTTCCTTTTTACAAAAAATCCATGAGCGAGTACCGCTACTCCAATCCACTCTATTGGCGATACCATCTCATCCTCACCAGTAAGGATATTTTTCAATCCTGTAAATCCTGTTAATCCTGTCAAAATCCGTCTTTACTAATTAATGAGCCTTCTGCGCATCACAACCAGTGCGACCGGAAAAAGCAGGGCAAACCAAATGGTGATGTAAGCAATACGCCACGCGAGGGCAGGGGTCAATTCGCCCAGGCAAAATGAGCGGCAAAGGTCTACAAGGTGGGTGAGCGGGAGTGCCGAGGAAAGTTTTTGAGCCCATCCGGGCAGGGCCGATATTGGGAAAAAGGTCCCGCTGAAAAGGAACATCGGGGTTATGAAAAGAAAAATCGGAAGGTTGAACATGTCGATACTGGGCACAAGACCCGTAAAAACCATCCCGACCGTTCCGAAAGCAAGCCCGCCCAGAAAAGACAGAGGCAGGATCAGCAGGCCTTGAGGAAAATGGACCAATCCGAAAAAGCTTACCACCCCGAGCATTATAGCGGTTGCGATAACGGATTTGGTTGCGCCCCAGGCAATCTCACCGGCAATGATGTCTTCCAGGGAAAGCGGGGTTGCCATCATGGCGTCAAAAGTCTTCTGGTAGTACATGCGTACGAATGAAGCGTAAGCATTTTCGAAAAAGGAGTTGTACATCATTGTGATAGCCAGCAGTGCGGGGGCGATGAAAGCGATGTAGGAAAGCTCTTGTCTATGATAGTGTACCGGCCCGACAAGGGCGCTCAGCCCCACTCCGAAGGCCGCAAGGTATAAAAGAGGTTCGAATAGGGGCACCAGAAAGTTTACAAGCCAGATTTTGCGATACACTACCATATTACGGTGCCAGACGCGGATAAAGCGCCATGAGATATTCGTAATTCGAAGCCCGCCGCTCATTCGCGCAGTTCCCTTCCCGTGAGTCTCAGGAAAACGTCTTCAAGGGTTGCCAGCCTCTTTATGCAGGTTTCACGGCAAAATTTGTCCCCAATGAGCTCGAAGAGTCTATCGGACTCCATGCCGTAGATAATCATCCTATGGTCGAGGGCATCGTGCAGGAATTTGTGAGCATTTACGAACTCCTTTACATCGCGGCCGGGGTTTAGGATTTCAACCACGTGATCACCGGCATTGGAACGGATCAGATCGGCCGGCTTTCCTTCAACCAGAATCTTGCCGTGATCCATGATTATCAGCCTCTCGCACAGCCTGGAGGCCTCGTCCATATTGTGGGTGCTAAGGAGGATCGAAAGCCCCTTTGCCTGAAGCAGTTCCAGCCTCTCCCAGACCTGGTGCCGCGCCTGTGGATCCAGCCCGGTGGTCGGTTCATCAAGGATGAGCAGTTCAGGATTATTGATGAGGGCTCGTGCAAGCACCAGCCTGCGCATCATTCCCCCTGAAAGGCTGGTTACCTTGTCATCTTTACGGTTCTCAAGCGCTATGAAATTCAGAAGCTGAAGCGAGAGATCGCGAGTCTGCTTTCGCGGAATGTTGAAATAGCGTGCAAATATCTCCAGGTTCTGGAGTACGGAAAGATCGGGGTCGAGGTTGTTTTCCTGCTGACATACACCGATTCTCGCTTTTATCTGGCGCCACTTGGTGTTTATGTCCAGACCGAAGACCTCCATGTTGCCGGAAGTCATCGGGGAGAATCCGTATACCATGCGTATAGTCGAGGTCTTGCCGGCGCCGTTGGGGCCCAGCAAACCGAGGCACTCACCGGGCGCCAGTTGAAACGATACCCCGTCAACAGCCTGGAAACCGTTGAATTTTTTTCGCAAGTCCGTAGCCCGGATTATGTGCCGCTCGTTTTCAGCCATGGTGTGAAAGCTGTTTTATCCTTCGTCGGATTGCTCCAGCAGGCGATGAGAGATTCTCTCTTCGACGGTCCAGTCATCGACGTCAATATACTTGAAAACCCCCGGTCCATCGGGAAGAACGACCCGGCTGATGCCTGCGTTTATGATTACTCGTTTACAGAGCAAACAGGGAATGACCTCTGAGACCAACTCGCCCGTTTCCACTTCAATGCCTACAAGATACAAATCGGCCCCGGCCATGTCGAGGCGTGCGGCATGGATCAGGGCGTTCATCTCGGCGTGAACCGCCCGGCAAAGCTCATAGTTTTGGCCGGCAGGAATATTCCTCTCTTGGCGAATGCAATACCCAAGGTCGATACAGTTGGTGGTTTGCCTCGGGGCGCCATTATAGCCGGTGCTGATTATCTGATCGTTTTTGACGATCACCGCGCCGAATCTGCGCCTGAGACACGTGCTGCGCATTGCCACAGCACTGGCGATATCCAGGTAATACTGGCTCTTGGTTGGTCGTCTTTTCACTTTGGCCTCATGAGTTGGTTTCCGTCCGAAAAGGGCCCTTTTCCGTCCTGGGGCGGTGGGACCGCCAGCCGACTTGGCCACTGCCTCGGCGGCGGCCGCAGAGGATTCGCCGGGCTCGATCTCCAATCTCGACGCTCCGCGAGGCGGTACGCAAGTACGCCTCCGCGCAACCCCTCGGTTTCCTTGCCAGTACGAAAAATGCCTCCTTTTCGAATCGGAAACTGCTAGTGTTCCGTCCGGAGTATCCGGATGGGCACGAGTTATAATCTTAATGCAACCCTGGCGCCGGGCGCCTGTTTGCGGGGACCGTTCAAAAACCGCCCCGCTCAAAATCCGGAATGCGACGTGCGTAATCTATTTAGATCACCGACGACGAAAAATTCAATCCGAAAATGACAAAGTGACTTTATACCTTGTATGATAAACTTATATAATACCTTGCTCGAAGAAAAATGCGCCTGACATGATAGGAGTGGCGACCGTGCGCGCAGCCATGCTGAGAAGCAGGACTGAGGGCCTCCGGCCCGGCGCTGGGCAATCTTGAAGTGCTGTTTCGCCGGGTTGTACGCGCCACTGAGGACTGAGCAAAAACGGCAACCGCTCATGCTCGACAGCCCACCCACCCGCGAGACGGGGCGGGAGCGGTAGGCCTTGACATTACGTGGCCCATAATATAAACGTGTGTTTATATATTTTTAACCCCGGTGTTTGTAAAACTTGCGCAAAGGGGATGTGCGGTCGATCTGTAGCCCTGTGAATGAAAAGGCAATCTGAAATGGTTCAAAATGAAATGTATGACGTCATCATCATAGGTGGGGGACCCGCGGGTCTTACAGCCGGAATTTATGCCATGCGGGCGGCCCTAAAGGCTGTGCTTATCGAGCAGGGCCTTCCAGGTGGTCAGGTAGCCATCACAAAAGGAGTGGAAAACTACCCTGGATTTATCGACATAGGCGGGTTTGATCTTTCAGATAAATTCTTACAGCACGCCAAGTCGTACGGCCTGGAAATAGTGCAGCAAGAGGCCGAGGCGGTAGAGCCGGGAATCGATTTCCACTCGGTTCGCCTAGCAAATGGGCAGGTGTTGAACGCGCACAGCATCATCATGGCTGTGGGCGGTAAGGCCCGCAGGCTCAACGTTCCGGGCGAGATCGATAATTTTGGCAAAGGAGTTTCCTATTGCGCTACGTGCGACGGCTTTTTCTTTCGCAATAAAATCGTTTGTGTGGTCGGTGGCGGTGATACTGCCCTCGAGGATGCGCTCTATTTGGCAAAGATAACGGAGCGCGTTTATCTGATCCATCGGCGTGATGAGTTCCGGGGCAGCAGGATTCTCCAACAGCGCATCCTGTTGGAACCCAAGGTTGAAGTCATTCTGGATACAGTTGTCACCGAGATTAAGTCCGGTGAGCAGGGTGTCCGGGCGGTCGCCTTAAAAAACACTCAGACGAGCGAACAAAGAGAGCTTGATGTCGATGGTGTTTTTATTTTTGTCGGTTTTTCGCCATATAGCCAATTGGCGCCAGCAGGCGTAAAAAAGAGTACCGGAGGTTACGTGCTGACGGATGACAAATGCGAGACGAATATTCCTGGAATCTTTGCCGCCGGGGACCTGAGGCAAAATTTCGCCAAACAGATAGTAATTGCGGCTTCCGAAGGCTGCATCGCCGCATTGGCTGCGGCTCGTTACGTAGAAACGAAGAAGCCGCAGGGAAAGCATGCGGCCGTTCAGAGTGAACCGGCCGATGCTTGCCGATGACGCAGGGTGTTTGCAATGCAAGAGATAATTGGAATAAAACCGTTAAACCCTGGTGATGCGCTGAAGGGCGGCGAAGAACCGGTTGACGTGCTGAGGCGGGAGATGCCGGTATCAGCGACCGAATATTTCCAGCCGGTGGCCTTTTTAGCCAGGAGTCTTTCGGACGAAAACCGGCTGCGGATTCTTCAGTACATCAGTGGCGGAAGGAGGTCGGTTACCAATATAGTCGAGGAGCTAAACCTATCACAGCCTCTTGTATCCCATCACTTGAGAGAGCTGAAACGCTCTCTTCTTGTCAAAATCGAGCGCAACGGACCATTTATTTACTATGAACTGAACGATCCTAGAATTCTAAATATAATCCAATCCCTTAGCACCGTCGCAAGGGATTTGCTCTCGGCAAGAAAAATCTTTTAGCGCACACACGGGGGATCGAACCTTAAAGGGAGATGCGAAAAAGGTAATCGATCGGATGGCGCCAGGTGAGGCAGTTGCTGGAATGGGCGAATCTCTGAAACAGCTCTTATCCATTCTCGATGATAAATGGAAGGCAAGGTCATGAAAAGGAAAATTCATGACTTAAACGTCTTGAACCAGAGACGGTATGCTATCACAGCCTGGTTTTACGACATTCTGGATTTTCCGTGGGAACGGCAATACCGGAAGTGGCGGTCGGAGCTTCTACGAGACGTGAGCGGAGAGGTGCTCGAACTTGGGGTGGGGACCGGGCGTAATCTGCAACACTATCCGGGAGGTGTAAATTTAACTGCCTTAGATATGAGTGCCGCCATGCTGAGGAAAGCGTCAAAGCGGTGCAGCGAAGCGGTATGCACGGTTCGGTTGGTGCACGAAGACGCTTCACGGATGGAATCTATACGATCACACAGTTATGACTGGTTGATCGCCTTCTTTCTATGCTGTGTCCTGCCGGAAGAGTTGCAGGAGATCGCAATATCGGAGTTTGCGCGCGTGCTCAAACCTGGGGGCAGGTTCCGCCTGATCGAGATGAAATACTCGAACGACCCCACGCGTAGAAAGAGGCAGGAGCGATTTGCCCCGTTTATCCGAAGGGTCTATGGTGCGGGTTTCGACCGCGAAACCCTTCGGCATGTTCAAGACAATCCGCAACTCAAAGTGACCGGAATACGATATCTCAAAAACGATACTTATGCTCTGATTGAAGGGATTAGGGACATTAATTGAAATAACGCCCAAATCCATAAAGGTGGCATTATGGAGTTAAAAAAGAACCGTAGAGGCGCCGTAATCAAGGCGGCTTTTCTGCTTGCTTTTGTAATCACGGCCGTTGTGCTTGTGCGTTTCACACCTCTAAAGGATTATCTTAGGGTGGACAGGTTGGGTCTTCTGCTCGAAACCGCCGGGTTTTGGGCGCCTGCGGCATACGTGCTGATATATGCTGCGGGGGTCTGCCTTTTTATACCCGGAACACTTCTTACTGCCTTGGGCGCTGCGCTATTCGGCCCTTATCTTGGCTTTCTTTACGTATGGCTCGGGGCTATGATCGGCTCCAGCCAGGCCTTTTTTATCGGGCGCTACCTCGGAAGGGATTTTGCCGCCTCGCTCATCGGGGATAAGCTGAAAAAATACGACGACGGCATCGAGAGAAATGGCTTTGCAACCGTACTATATCTGCGCCTTGTCTATTTTCCGTTTACGCCCATGAACTTCGGGATGGGCCTCACTAAAGTGCGTTTCAAGGATTATTTTGCCGGAACGGCCCTGGGTATTATCGTTGGGACCTTTATCTTCACGTTCTTTATCGGAACGCTAAAGGAGGTTTGGGCAAACGGCCGGTGGGGACAACTTCTGTCTTGGAAGATTTTCTTTTCCATTGGCCTTTTTGTGTTTTCGTTCTTCATTCCGAAAATTGTCGAGAAAATAAAGTTGTTGCGTGGGATGAAAGTTGGCTAGAGGGTTATTATCCGGCCATCAAAGAGATTGAGCCATGGATCAGGAGATAATCATCGGCCTTCAGGCCTCATTGTATCATCAAACCTATTTGTGCAAAAAATGTATCATACTGAATCGATATGGCACATTTCCTGTTGACTTATCTTGCGTAGAATTCTAAGTTCCATCCCCTGATAGCAGTACTTATTGATACGATAGGAAACACGGCGTTACATATTGCAACGATAATTAAACAGACTATTGCATAATGCAATCTATCCGCCGGTCCCTCCAAATGCAAGATTTGTCAATAGACCTTGTTGCCGTTCTTGATGAATTGCCTATCGGCGTCTGCCTCGTTAGCAAAGAGCGAAGGATTACCCTGATGAATCGTGCGCTCGAGGCGATGACGGGCTTTTCTAGAGCCGATTGCACAGGGCTTCCATGCTCGCACGTTCTGCGGTTCAACCACTGTTTCGACAACTGCCCGGTCAAAAGGACCGAGGGGGGGCAAAGATGCGTTCTGGAAGGTGACATAATCAACCAGGATAATCAGAAGTTACCGGTACGCATGACTTTTGCTCCCTTGAGGGATGGGACGGGACAGATTTCAGGCTACATTGAAACTCTCGAAGACCTGCGTCAGGTTCGTAATTTGCACTCCGCGAGGATTAGTCCTTTCAGTTTCGGCCGCATCATCGGCCGCAGTCCTCAGATGGAAAAGATTTTTCGGTCTCTGCCCGTTATAGCGCAATCCGAAATGCCTGTTCTGATTACCGGCCAGATCGGCACGGGAAAGGATCATGTTGCCGAAGCGATTCATCATGCCTCATCGCGGGCCCGGTATCCCTTTGTTACTTTCCGTTGCGGGGGGCTGCCCGAGTTCCTGGTTGAATCCGAACTTTTCGGGGTGGAAAAAGGCGCCTTTGCGGGGGCCGACAAAAAACCGGGTAAATTCCGGCTTGCCCAAAATGGGACCCTCTATATTAGTGAAGTCAGCGACCTGACGCCTTCTCTTCAAGCCAAGCTCCTCAACTGGCTTGACGAAAAAATCATTTATCCGCTGGGCGGCTCGAAGAGTTTTCATGCTGATGTGAGAATAATTGCCTCCACGAGCAGGAACCTCAGTCAAATGGCTAAGGAGGCAACATTTCGAAGCGAGCTTTATTTCAGATTGAACGCGGTCAGCCTTCATCTGCCGCCACTAAAGGAGCGTGCTGAGGATTTGAGGCTCCTTATGGATCATTTTCTCCACGCCCGTGCCTCGCTCCTCCACAAAAAGATTAGCGGTTTTTCGGACCCATGCCTTAAAAGACTCCTCGAATACGACTATCCGGGAAATATCCTCGAACTCAGGCTCATAGTCGAATATGCAGTCAGTTTATGCCTGACGGAACGAGTCGAGCTTGGAGACCTGCCGGCCTATCTAACTGAAAATCTTACCGGCCTCGATGTAAAATCCCCAATTTGGCCTTCGCCTCAGGGGTTGGATGGGCCGAGCGCCGACGGGGGTTTTGACTGGTCCGCGATAGAGCGTAAAATGATAATGGATGCGCTCATGAAAGTGAAAGGACGCCGCAGCAAGGCAGCTCAATTATTGGGGTGGGGGCGGAGCACTCTGTGGCGAAAAATGAGATTCTACGGGATTGCTTGAGAATCGGTTCAGGTGAATGGGAAAAGTTATCATCGTGGTTGATGGAAATGAAATCGCTCCAAGATTCGATCTCGCCCTGGAGCTGTTGATTGTTTCTCTCGGCAAGGGTGGAAAACCGGCGGGGAAAAGGGACGTGGTGCTGGCGCGGCCATCGGTCGAGGAACTGTGCCGCGTGGTTAGCGCCGAGAATGCGCATACGGTAATCTGCGGAGGAATCGAGAAGGACCACCTTCAGTACCTTGGGTGGAAGAATGTCGAAGTAATTCACTCGGTAATAGGGTCGGCCGAAGTTGCTCTCAGGCGATTTCTAAAGGGGTCCCTTAATTCCGGGGACATACTTCTAAAAGAACGAAAGGCTTGAGGTGTCTTTTTCCGGTTGGGTCAAAAATCTGAGTTTGCTCGAGTTCCCGGATGGAGGCGGGTCACCTGAAATTTACCGCCTGCTTCGAAAGCGCATAGTCGTCCTGATGATCCTTGTCACGGTTATTCCGCTTTTTTCCATGGTGATGATAAACTCTCACCAGTACCAGCACACACTCAGGCAACAGATCGTTAACCCGCTGCTCGTCCTGGTTAACAAGAGCAAGCATTCCATGGAGCTGTTCCTTGCCGAACGGCTTTCGGTCGTAAGTTTTATCGGTTCCGAGCATACGTTTGAGGAACTGGCTGACGAGAGAAACCTCAACCGCATATTTCGTGTCATGAAACAGGAGTTCGGCGGGTTTGTGGATCTGGGCCTGATAGATGGAAACGGTATGCTGGTGAGCTACGTGGGACCCTACGATCTCAAGGGCCACAACTACAGCGAGCAGCCCTGGTATCATGAGGTTCGAGCGCGAGGCGCTTATATAAGCGACGTTTTCATGGGTTTCCGCAGGTTTCCTCATATCGCAATGGCTGTGCAGCGAGGAATCGAAGGCGGAAAATCCTGGACTCTACGGGCCACTATCGATACTCACACGATAGATGAGCTGATTGCTTCGATGCGGCTGGACGCGAACAGCGATGGATTTCTTGTAAACAAGGACGGCGTGCTGCAAACCGCC
>Ga0187862_10002132_pt1 | contig 20349 bp, 24 predicted proteins | sample June2016WEW_10_1_FD_133003 | JGI IMG/M metagenome (GOLD analysis project Ga0187862, IMG submission 133003) | Peatland microbial communities from SPRUCE experiment site at the Marcell Experimental Forest, Minnesota, USA - June2016WEW_10_150 | ecosystem: Environmental > Terrestrial > Soil >...
GATAGTTGCGGTCTTGCAGCAAGCATTAAACGTTGAGAATAAACCATACGATATGTTTGCGTATCGGGACTATAATGTGGCCGCTAAATATTTGCAACTAGCTAACAATTTTTCGATATTTTAAGTAATAAGTAGCAAATTAACAGTTAATCAGTTTAAATGGTAATGCGGCGAAACAATGCAAGAAGTTAGTGAGCGTATATGGACCAAATTCAAACATTAAATACGTTTTTTGGTGGCAACATAAACAAGGGAAAACAAGGTTTATCGCATCTATATCTAACTTTATTTTTTACTTCCTGTCTTTTTTTTTGGTGGTTACCATCTCTATATTATTGTTTCGTGCTAAATCTTCCTAACCCAGTTAGTAAATTGTCATTGTGGGCTAGCGTACTTGCTGCTTCTTTATATTTATATGGCTATATATTTGCAGTGTTTCCTGTAGGCTTCAAAGTCGTTTCTTTTGAGGTCATAAACGGATGTGAATGGATTTCGGGACAAATGACTAAATTTGTTTTTGTCCCATCTTTGCTTTTTGCTGTTTATTTTTATATTTCTCATTCTCACGAATTTTATAGTGACTCTGTTATGCCGTCATTAGCCCAGGGGCTTTATTATTTTCATCTATTTTGTGGTTGTATGTATTTAAGCACAATGCGCCCCCAAAAGCACCATAAGCAGTCAGCCATGATTGCTGCTTTGCTCGTTATCTTACCTCGTGCAATTATTGCACTTAATTTTTTCCGTCAATTTCTTGCCTTTGCAGTATTACCAATTATTTTTATCGCCATTGCGCGCGGTTGGATAAGATTGACAGCCAAACGGATTGTCATAATTTTTTTGATGGGGGCATGCATTTTTGTTGTTCCTTCTATATTTAGAGGCGATTTTAAAAGTTATTCTAGTAGTTTAGACGGAGAAAATTTGCATTTGTATGCAGGAAACTCACGCATGTATGCCGGTAATTGGTTGTTAATGGGCAGTAGCTTAACTGTCTTTGATAGATTTCATACTGCTAAATTATTAGGTCAGTGTTCACCACTTTTAGTTTCATTATCGGAGTATATAATTCCTTATCGCACATTTGGCATATGTACTGTTCCGTTTGCAGGGACAGTTCGAGCAGGAGATTCTAATGCAATTGTTACCTATATGATAAACGGTAATGGTCTTACACACGGAGGGACAGGCGCTACTTTTTTGCTTGACCTGTACTGGTTTGGTGGAATACTTGCTGTTTGCGTAGGGTCACTTATTATGGGGTGTACGTGTAAGTTTTTTGTTGAATCAATGGGGCATCGCTCAATATTTAATGGTATATGGGCTGAATGCTTAATGCGTAGCATATTTTCGATAAGAGGTACCTATGGTTTTATTTATGAAAGAATTCCAATTTCATTGCTTGCAATATTTTTGTGCGTTTTAGTCGTTCGATCTGCCATTAAGGGGAGTAATAATTGAATTTTTTATTATTAAAGAAGATTATGAATATCTTTCTTGGCTTATTTAGCTTTATTTGGCGCATTCCTTATGGAATTAACTGGAGGATTCGTTCGTGGCTGATCTCTGTTCCTTTGATAATGCGGCTTTCTTGGAACAACAGACGCCATCACAAAAAAATTACACAACCTGAGGGGCCTGTAGTTTCAATGACCACTTACGGCCAAAGATTACGTACAGTTTATATAGCTATTGAATCGATCGCTAGAGGAAAGGCGTTGCCATCCAAAATTATTTTATGGATTGATGATCAAAAACTTTTCGATAATTTACCTGCATCAATTTGTCGCCTTATCGAAAGGGGCTTAGAAGTAAAATTTTGTAAAAATTATGGGCCTCATACAAAGTATTATCCTTATGTGGCTAGTTGCACGAATTGTAATAATACTTTGGTAATTGCCGATGATGACCAAATTTATCCAAAATGGTGGTTAGCTAGGTTAATTGAGGCGTATCAAAAATTCCCTTATGTTATCAATTGTCATTGGGCTGTTAAAATAAAAATAGAAACTCAAATTTTAAAATATAAGACATGGAAGCTTAATGGATATATTAAACCTTCTTATACTCAAATGGCGCTAGGAGTTTCTGGTGTAATCTATCCTCCTGAACTACTTAAAATACTTAAGACATGCGGTACGTCTTTTCAAAATTGTTGTCCAAAAGCTGATGATATTTGGTTACATGTGCAAGCTATTCGGGCTGGGTACAAAATTCGTCAAATTAGAAAAAAAAGACTTTGCAGCCCGTATATCCCTGGATCACAAAGATTTGCGTTGGCGCATGAAAATAATTACGGAGGCAATGATAGACAAATTGCAGCAACATACACAAACAAAGATATTAAGAAAATGCTTGATGAATAATTAACGGTGTTTGAAAAAAATGACAGTATTTTTATCTAGTTCGTTGGCGAGGAACGCTGGCTGGATGTTTTTTGGCCAAGGCCTGTCTTATGTTTTTCAGGCAGCCTATTTCATTTTAATCGGACGATTGCTGGGCAGTACGGAATACGGTATCTATATGGGAGCCGTTGCACTTGCTGCAATTTTTGGCCAATACAGTACATTTGGTTCACAATTAGTATTTTTGCAGCACGTAAGTCCAAATCATAGTCAGTTTTCACGCTACTGGGGAAACATCCTCATGGCTACAATTAGCTTGGGTACGTTGTTCACTATTTTTCTTACACTTGCTGGGCCACATATTGCGCATTCCTATTCGCCCGTGATGCTTCTCTGCGTTGCTGCGGGCGACTGTTTATGCATGCAGCTTGTTGCTGTTAGCGCCGTTGTTTTTCAAGCATTCGAGAAAATGCGCATTACAGCTGTTATGAATACTCTGACGAATCTGCTGCGCGTCGTTTTAGCTAGTACATTGCTTATTTGTTTGCGTCACGCCAGCGCCTTTCAGTGGGCGGCTGCCGCGCTAGTTGTTTCGATTTGCGCTGTATCTGTGGCTCTGGTGCTCGTACGACGGAATTTTGAAAAGCCGACCTTTTCTCCAAGTTTGCTGAAAAAGAGATCGGGAGAGGGGCTGGTCTACGCACTGTCTTCCTCGGCCGGGAATGTCTACACCGACTTTGACAAGGTGCTGCTTGGCCATTTTGGCATGAACGCGGCCAATGGCGTGTACTCGATGGCCTTTAAGGCTGTCAGCGTTTTCTGCATGCCAATTGGCTCGATCCATGGTGCCGCCTTTCCGCGAATTTTTCAACGAGGGAAAGATGGTGTGGCGGGGACCAGCGCTTATGTTTTGCGGATCTTGAAACGGACCGCGCCGCTCAGCTTGCTGATGGCGGTGATCTTGTGGTTTACGGCGCCGATCCTCCCTCATCTGCTAGGGCCGAGCTTCGCGGAAAGCACATCCGCGCTGCGCTGGCTATGTCTGCTGCCCTTTACACGTGCCTTCCAGTGGAGCGCCGGCGACGCGCTGACGGGAGCCGGGTTGCAGCGGTACCGGTTGGGAACGCAGATCGTTGCCGCCGTGCTCAATCTGAGCATGAATCTGTACCTGATTCCGCGGCACGGCTGGCTGGGTGCTGCCTGGGCGAGCGTGGCAACCGACGGGACGCTTGCCGCAATGAATTGGGCGGTGCTGCTAACGGTGCGGAGACGGGAAATAGCGGAAGCGGCTTAAGCGGTTCAAAATAAATTTCTTTCCCCTTAATGGAACGGAGTTGTATTTCTGCCACGGAGGTACAAGCGATGGCGGACCAAGCGAAGTACAAAGTCTGGGGCTACTGGGCGAAAAGCGGCTCGGATACTCCTATCCGGCGGAAACTTATCGGCGCCGCCGATACGATTGAAGATGCCCGTCAGATCAAGGACGAGGCTGAAAAGCTGAGCTGGCCATTCGTCTGTATTTTCGAGGGTGATCACATTGTTGAGCCAGCGATTTGGGCCGGGCAAAAGCAACCGCTTTAATTCGCCGCTTTGACCCATTGTTCAGCTAGCCATTTGACGACCTTGCCGACATCCGCGGAACGACATTTAACGTCGTTATAGGTCGCCATCCACATCTTGTGGCTGAAGACAGCTTCGCTGGTCATCTCTTGCCGAATGGTGCCGGCCGGCGTTTCGATGTGCGTCAGGTTGCCCTTGTAAAAATGCGGGCAGACCTGAAAGTCGTCAAGATTGCGTGTAGCCATGTTTCCCTCGACGCAGCCAGTCTATAATAACTTTTGATTAAAATAAGTGCATCAGAGAGATGCAACATGGCCTTTGTTACACCATTGCAACTATCTTTGGTAACAGCGAGTTTTAAGTGCATCGGACAGATGCAACTTCTCAGGTAGGGGTCTTGAAAGAATGCCCAAAGTAGCAGAGGGCTTTCAGTGCATCGAACAGATGCAACATTTGGGTAAGCATCAACCAGGCGCACAAGAACGGCAGCGCAACAAAGCTACAGTGCATCGAGCAGATGCAACAGGTAGTCTGTATTGGTTACTCATAGCTTTCTCGTAGGAGTGGAACTACAGTGCATCGGACAGATGCAACCAGTATGAATCGACGATTTTATCGCAAGCGTTGGTACGACGTAGCCTTTTGGCTCGGGTTGGCTGTTTGGGCGGCGTGGGCGTTGTATAAACTACTGAAAGGATTGTAGGCTGATTTATATGGATCTCTGCTTACCGGGAATGAGGACGATATGAGCGGCGGAAGTATGGATTACTTGTACTCACGGTTAGAGTATGCCGAGTTTGCTCAAAATACTCTATTGCGAAAGCGGTTTGCCGAGCATCTTAAATTGGTAGCTAAGGCGTTGCATGATATTGAATGGGTTGACTCAGCTGATTACGCGCCAGGCGACGAAGATGAAGCAATTCGAGCTTGTTTAAAAAATTCAACAGATGCTGCTTAGCCACAGTGCATCGAGCAGATGCAACGGCTCATTGGTCATGTAATTGCTGTAACAAATCTGTATACAGTGCTAGCCTTTACAAAGCACATTTGTAAACAGCCGTATACAGCACAAACGAAAAGGATGAAACTGGTTATATTTATCTTGTTGATTCCAGGCAAATAAATAAAATGGCCAAGATTGGCAATCCAAGTGCAATATGAAAGGGTGCCCGGCTGAGGCTGGGGATTCAAAATCGGGAGAGTGAAATGAATAACCTGTTCTTGGCATTGTATACGAAGTTTCAATCCTTAACGACCCGCGAGGATGGGCAGGATCTGGTCGAGTACGGTCTTCTGGTCGCGCTGATCGCGCTGGTTTGCACCGCTGGCATTTCCAGCGTTGCCACGGCGCTTCAAAGTGTGTTCAGCAAAATCTCAACTGCATTATAGAGTAACCCCGCTTGTACTTCGCACCCGGTGTCTCAGCTCCTTGGCGGGAGCAAGCTATCTTCGTACTACCAGCGAAGCGTGTCTTGCTTCCGCTTTAAGGTGTTACTGTCATATTCCAAGCGCTATAAAGTGCATCGCACAGGTGCAACCCATAACTCCTGATCGTTTATGCTGTAGCCACAGTGCATCGGATAGGTGCAACCATTGGGACTGAACACGCAAAGTGCATCGGGCAGATGCAACCAATGGGGTATATCGAATCCTTGGGATGACATTGCTAAAGTGCATCGGACAGATGCAACTACCAGCAGTACGAGGTTGTGTATTGCGACATGGCAACAAGTTTGTAATGCATCAAGCAGATGCAAACGAAAATGTCACTGAAATATAAGAGGCATATTATGAATATGATTTGTCCAAACTGCAACATAGAATCAGGGATTTCGCTATTTTGCCATGTATGTGACACCTATTTGCCCTCTCCGGCAGAAGGGGTAAAGGCAAGTTTATTCCGTCGTTTAGGCGCCTTTTTGTGCGAAATCCCGATTCTTATTATGGTTGCCTTGATTGGGTGCATGACGTTTAACATTGTAATGCAGATCACTAATATACATATAATTAATAACAATGGGAATTTTGCATACAAGTTATTGCCTGTTTATCTTTTGATTATGTTCATTAGCCATTTGTGCTTTTCGCTTTGGTTCTTAGCTCAAGGACAAACTCCTGGAAAATGGCTTATGGATATTAGGGCTGTTGATAAACGCAACGGATCTAATCCAGGATTAGGCCGTATGTTGCTTCGGGAAATATTAGGAAAACCTATAAGTACTTGTTTTTTTTGTTTGGGTTGGTTTTGGGCTATATGGGATAACAACGCTCAGGCTTGGCATGACAAGTTAAGCGGAACTGTTGTGCTCTATCATCGAACTCAAGTACGTAAATGGATGCTTTTTCTTCTTTTGCTTGGTGTTTTTTCTTTGTTTTTAGGCCTCGAGGGATTTGTTTCACGGAAAGTTCAACCGCATATAAACGCTCCGACTCAGGACCAATCAAATAAATCTACCCAAGGATCTTCATCTGAAATTACTCAAGATTCTAATAGCTTTAAGTGGTCAAATGAAGGATTACCTGCATATATTGTTAATGCTTTAGACTCGCCTGATATTTCGCCTGCGCCTGGCACACGCATAGAACTAATATTAGGAGTTAACGGAGAAAAACAGTTTATTTCGACACCGTATAGTGGTGAAGATGATTGTGGAAGTGAAGGGTGCAATTGGGTAATTAAAGATGCAAAGACTGGGCATAAACTTATTGAAGAAATAGGAGTAGTTCATAAAACGCAAAAAATAGTAAATGGATATTATGATTTGCTTGAAGAGGGAAAATGGAATCTATACCTTGATGAATACAACAACGGAAAATATATAAAAACGGTATGCTATGACAGAGATAGTTTTGGCGGTCCAGCAAAACTATGTAACATCTATCATCAGCAGTTGTAAAAATATTTTAGTGCATCGGATAGGTGCAACCATTGGGACTGAACACGTAAAGTGCATCGGGCAGATGCAACAAATCGCAATATGTCCGTCAGTTGGCGAGCCGGTCAAGCAAGCGAAAATTGGTGCCATATTTTGTGCTATTTCGGAAGACACCGCTTCTAAGCTGTTTGTTTTGAATAGGGTTAGAGTCCCGTGACGGAAGCCAAAGTGCATCGAGCAGATGCAACTCCATTCTCCGCCTTAAGCAGCGGTTTATGCTATCGCAACGGCTTTTCAGTGCATCGGACAGATGCAACGTCGAGAAATTTATGCTTTACCATCTGCGCAGCCGTAGCAGCGGATTTTCAGTGCATCGGACAGATGCAACGTGGTGTACTTCCAAACTGCGCGTTCTCGTACAACGGCGCAACGGCTTAGCAGTGCATCGAGCAGATGCAACCCGTCAAGCGCCGATTGATGGAAGCCTTTGTGTAAGGACGCAACAAAGCTACAGTGCATCGGACAGATGCAACTTGCGCGTTCAACTTTCACCCGCGCAAAAACAAACGTAGCAATGAGCTTTTAGTGCATCGCACAGATGCAACTTCGAGTGGATCGAGACATAAGCCATCGGCTCTTCCATAGTAACGGGTTTTAGTGCATCGAACAGATGCAACGCAAACACTATAGCTTTCTTGGGTGCTACTGATCTACAGTGCATCGAGCAGATGCAACGACATGGGTCTCCACATATTGTCAATCAGGTAAAAGCGCAACAAAGCTAAAGTGCGTCGAACAGACGCAACCGGGCGATTGACTCGAGCGGCGTTGGCCGCAAAGGATCTAAAGTGCATCGGACAGATGCAACTGCATTATTAAAGGCCAATAGCATCGATACAGTTGGCGGCGCAACAAAGCTAAAGTGCATCGGACAGATGCAACCCATAACGCTGCTCAAATAAAGAATCTCCTTGTCTGTAGCAGCGGATTTTCAGTGCATCGGACAGATGCAACGCCACCTGTACCATCTTTGCTCCGGTCATGGCATTTTGTAGCAACGGGTTTCCAGTGCATCGAATAGATGCAACCTGCTCTGGAACAGTACTTTCGCGCTAAGATAGATAGCATGTAGTTACAGTGCATCGAGCAGATGCAACGGGATGAGAATCTCATGCGGAAGGCTCAAAAAGAATAGCAGTGAGCTTTGAGTGCATCGGACAGATGCAACGGGTATGCGAGATGTACTGCGCATCATTTTTCTGGAGCAACGAGTCTTGAGTGCATCGAGAAGATGCAACCTTGTGAGGGTAATGGTTTGTCGGGTGCAAGCGACCGTCGCAACAAAGCTAAAGTGCATCGCGCAGATGCAACCTCGTACCCGAAAGTCCAACATGACCTTGGCACTAAGTAGCAATGTGTTTTTAGTGCATCGGAAAGATGCAACTTCGGTACCATTTGCCTAGCGCTCATTGGTACGTAGCAACGGTTTTGAAGTGCATCGAAGAGATGCAACTCAGCGTGGATATATTCAAGCGGGTGCTTGAGTATGTAGCAACGGGTATTGAGTGCATCGGACAGATGCAACTGCCGTGGCCTCAGCAATAGAGGGCATTTCCATTGGTAGCAGCGGGCATTGAGTGCATCGGACAGATGCAACAAGATTCTTCCAGACAATGATGTTCTGGTGCGCAGTAGCAACGGGCTTTGAGTGCATCGCGCAGATGCAACTTGCCGTACAGGGCCATTGCGGCACCAATTTCTAGTAGTAGCGGGTTTTCAGTGCATCGGACAGATGCAACAAGGTCACTTCATTGGTGGTATGAGCAACGGGCTGGTAGCAACGCGCTTTGAGTGCATCGCACAGATGCAACCGTCTGGGAACGCTCACGATTAATTGCGCCTACTCGTAGCAATGGGTTTTCAGTGCATCGCACAGATGCAACAAGATCCGTTACTTGCATTTGATTGCTGAACCGGTCCGTAGCAATGAGCTAGCAGTGCATCGCACAGATGCAACTTTACGGGACAGACGGTCAAGCTGAAGTTCGACGGCGTAGCAACGGGTTTTAAGTGCATCGGACAGATGCAACACGTCCAACCGAATTCCGGAGCCCGTCGTCTACCGTAGCAGCGGGTTTTCAGTGCATCGGACAGATGCAACATTCATGAGTGTTCGCCGGCCGGCCAAGCAAGTGAAAATTGGTGTCATATTTGATGCTATATTGGCAAATTTCGCTTGTAAGCTGTTTGTTTTGAGGCGGATTTGAGTCCCTTGTGGGAAGCCTAAAATGGACTTTGATAAAAGTTCTAAAAATATATTTTTTCTTGAAATAAGTATATGTATGTGTGATATTATGCGCCCATGGCTGAAACGACGAAATCAAATAGCACTTTTCTTCCTAAAAACCCCGATGCAATTCGTGCTGTTTACGCAAATTGCGCTGGAGTTTTATCGGCAGGAGCCGAAACAACCCTGATTTTTGCAGTTACATCATATGAAATCGGAGAAAATGGCCAAGAGGGAGCAGAAACTCGTGTTGTTTCAATGGTTTGCCTTCCAACATCTCAGGCGAAGGATATGATCAGGCTTCTTGAAAAAGCAACTGCAACTCCTCTTCAACAGACCGATAGCAAAAAACTCTAAATTTTTGAACCAACAAGCCGATATTTTTATATTGGTTGGTTCAAAATGCAAATAGGATATTAAATGGATCCTTTAATTTGGACAACTAAATGCCCTTTGGCGAATGAGATAAGCCTTTACGCAGAAGACTGGAATCACGCTATTGAGCATCCAGAAATAATCGGCAAGGAGGAATTGGTAAAAAAAATCGTCGAAAAACCACTTTATATACAAGAAGGAAAAACTCCATTTACTGCGGCTTATGTATTCCCGCCGTATAATGAATTGGAAGAAGGCGCGCGTGTAATTGTCAAGTTCTCTACGGAAGTATGGCCAAGTGGAAATGATACTGGCCTTGTGCAAACAGCTTATCCAATCGATTCAAAATCGTATCCAAATCCTCGACTTGGAAAAATTGTTTGGACTAAAAAAGGTGGTTTGCAATGAAAATTTCGTACAATGACCATGCGGATGTTTTATATATCATTCTTGCAAAGACACACAATCCATGCAAATATGTTGAAATCAATGCTGGTACTATTATTCGTATTGATGAAAAGACGCAAATGATAGTTGGAATTACCATTTGCGATTTTAAATACCAGACTGAAAACGGAAAAGTTTTTTCGGCTTCGGAAATAGACAACAATCTTTCAGGAAAACTCCTTCTTCAAATTGCCTAAAGATAAATGAAGTTAATTTAAAAATTAAAATGCAACGCTTCGAAATTTGTACGTTATTAAATTACTTTAGAAAATTTTGGTATATTTGGTGCTATTTTAGCTGATGGCGCTTGTAAGCTATTTGTTTTGAAGAAGGTTCGAGTCCCGGGAAAGAAGCCTATTTTTACAGCAAATCCGCACTGGCGATTGATAGCCTTTTTCGCGAAACTATAGCTCCGGCAAAAAGACGGGAGGTTCGCGGGAGGTGCAAGATGGTGATTTTGCAGGAGATCTATGGGCTATGTATCCTACGTCACAGCCGGAAAACTATAAATTTGCGAGTCTCGCGGAAATTAACCTTGAGACCATTCAAAACAAAAGAGTTATAATAACGTTGTAGCAGCGGATTTTCAGTGCATCGGACAGATGCAACGTACCAGGACATCAGACATGCACAAAGCAAGGCGCGTAGCAGCGGATTTTCAGTGCATCGGACAGATGCAACAGTTGGGTTCAGATCGAAGTCGCTCAGATCAAAGGTAGCAGCGGATTTTCAGTGCATCGGACAGATGCAACCACATAAATGTTGTCTTTGCCCATCTCGGCACCTCGCAGCAGTGAGTTTTGAGTGCATCGAGCAGATGCAACCTCTTTGTGGCAACAAACGGGAGATGTCGCAAAAGTAGCAGCGGGTTTTCAGTGCATCGGACAGATGCAACTCCAGAACTGCTCAACGCGTCCCCAAATATTGGCCGTAGCAGCGGATTTTCAGTGCATCGGACAGATGCAACTTCGGCAGGAGCAAGGGATACTTCTCGACCAGTTGGTAGCAGCGGATTTTCAGTGCATCGGACAGATGCAACAGTTAGGAAATATTACTCCCGCAAAGTCGCTCAGAGTAGCAGCGGACTTTCAGTGCATCGGACAGATGCAACCAGATAAGTTGTTGGAAGACGAAACGCAATACGAGTAGCAGCAAGTTTTCAGTGCATCGAACAGATGCAACAATTCAATAGCAAGCTGGTGGTTCAACCGTAATTTGTAGCGACGAGTTTTGAGTGCATCGAACAGATGCAACAAGAAATCACTTCGATCTACAACCATGACGGGGTTGTAGCAGCGAATTTTCAGTGCATCGGACAGATGCAACACACAAGTTGTACGCAGATTCCGGGGGTCGTATGGTAGCAGCGGGCTTTCAGTGCATTGAGCAGATGCAACTATGCTCAGGGTTTTCTTAGGACAAGCTGGGCGTCGTAGCAACGGGCTTAAAGTGCATCGCACAGATGCAACTTTCGGAAGATGGAGATACGGTAAAGTTTCAGCCGTGTAGCAGCAGGTTTTGAGTGCGTCGAACAGACGCAACCAGACAAATGTGTTGTGGTGCAACCCAACTCCTCAGTAGCAGCGGGCTTTGAGTGCGTCGAACAGACGCAACGCGATAAGCCGTAACGACAGCTTGCGCAAATCCGTAGCAACGGGCTTTAAGTGCATCGGACAGATGCAACAAGATCGCCCCGATCACTGTATTTTTGTGCTTGACAATCGCTTGCGTTTCGGCTATTTTATGGCCATGTTGTCCTACGATAATCACGCAAAAAATCTAGCACAAAAAGCATTTGTGCTTAGATCCGCCGCGTGATTGGCCAAGGTACCCGACCTGAATTAGCCCTGGCTTCGGTCGGGGCTTTTTGTTGATCGCTCGTTTATGCAAACGAAGCGCAAAGGAACCCGGAACGAACATCGCAGCATAGAACTGCTCGAAACCATGGGCTATCGCTGCACGCGTGCTGCCGCCAGCTTAGGCGTTTGGGACATCGTTGGGATTGGCCCCAAAGACATTGTGCTTTGCCAAGTAAAAAGCAACCGTTGGCCAGGCAGCGTTGAAATGAAGGGACTTCAGGATTTTCAGGCACCAAGGAATTGTCATAAACTGATTCATCGCTGGTGCGATCGACAACTAGAGCCGGATGTTGTGGAACTTTGATTGGAAAGGAGCTGCTTATGCTGTAAGTGTCTAAAGGAACACTTCGAATGAGCAGATCGTATAAACGCCCTTTTATGTCTATTACGGGGGCTGGTGCGCGGTTCGATAAACAGATGGCGGCGCGCGGAATGCGCCGTAAACAAAATATGTGGTTGCACTGCCATTGGACAGACGAAGATTTGGGGCTAATGCCCCATCGTTTCGAGTGCTGCCATAATGAAGTTTACGATTGGGATCGTGATGGCAAACAAACCTATATGGGGCTCAGCGACAATGATTGGCGGCGGCATACAGAAGCCATTCAAGGCATCGGTTTGTGGGCTGGAGATCCCGAGTACACCAATTGGCCACCGCTTTGGTATCGGAGAATGGTTTGTAAATAGCGTAAGCCACGAAAAACATTGTAAAGACGGATTGAGAGATGTGGGGCTATAGCTTAGCCGGGAGAGCGCTCCCCTTGCACGGGAGAGGTCGGGGGTTTGATCCTCCCCAGCTCCACCATATACCGAGGAGAAACATGGAGCAATTGATGTGTCCAGATTGTGGAAGCGCTTTGTTGCGAGAAGAAATCAAAGAGTGCGAATTTCAGTTTGGATCGCGGAGACCAGTAACGCTGAAAGCTACCTTTCCAGTGCTGATTTGCAATCTTTGCGGCAGTGCGACGTACGATTACCGCGGCGAAAAGGCCCGAGATTTGGCTGTGTCTGCCTATCTAAAGTCGCAGCAGCCAGGTCTTAAGATCCCAGAGCCGTATTATTCGGCGCATAGTTTTATTCACCGGAAGCAGCTTGCCCACACTGAAAGAGCTGGCTGTTTCTATTGCTTAGAGTTTTTTGACGTAGCACAAATTGTTGAGTGGACTGACGACGAACAAACGGCGCTTTGCCCTCTCTGCGGCATTGATGCGGTACTGCCGGCAACCGAAGAAATTACGCCGGAGTTTTTGAAACAGATGCAACAGTATTGGTTTGCACCGATACACAAAAAGGTGTAGCTATGCCTTTGAAAAAATGGCCGCTGCTGGACAAAAACCTTGCAATCTGCAGCGGTAGTATTCGCGTTGACGGTACACGGTTGACTACCGAGCATGTTTACGACTGGTGTGCCGGAAGCGATTCTGAAGACCATATTAAAGCCTTTCAGCGCGAGTGGCCGTACGTTAGCGCGGAGGCGATTCAACAGGCGATCGCCTTTGAAAGAAAAAGGCGCCATTTGTAACCGCCGTTTTTAATAAAAAGTAATTGAAAAATTGCAACCGTCAGTGTAAATTCTGTAGAGCAATGCTGGAAGAGACAAAAGCCGCAATAGACGCGTTCATTCGAGACCGGCCAAGCAATCCATACTTTGGCCATCGCCGCTGGATTATGAATAGCGAAATCCACCTTTATATGCGTTCAGGCTTTCATATGGTTAATGGAAGAGCCTACGGGTTTCTTGATCTTGCCAGTGCCGATGTTTCACGGCCTGGCAAGGGACTTATGACGGAAATCATAAAATACTGTCAAACTGTAACTCCGTATGCCGGTTTATTTTTGGAAAGCATTTTGAACGAACAGTTTATGGAGCATATGAAGCGGTGGCAAAAGAAAGATTCTCGTTGGGTGCAATGCGACCAAAGTTTTGCTTGGCTTAAAGGAGGAGGAGAATCCGATGAAGAAAAACCCGACAGCGCAATCGAAAAAAATGACCTTGGCCGCGCGGCTTGAGTGGGAAGCTGATAATCGGCGTAAACTGTTAGCTCAGTTGCAGCCCGCAATAAGAAAAATGGCTGAACAGGAATTTGCTAAACTTGGGCTTTTTCAGTGAATGCGAGAAGTCCTAAGTTGCGCAGTTGAAGATTACCTCCCCCAGGACGGCTTTGATGCAAGTGCTGCTAGCTTACGATCAATGGTGCTACGCCAAAATTGAAGGGCTTCTCGTTTGGCTGGAAGAGTGGTTTTCAATCAGCCAAAAAACGATTGAACAAGCGATAATTACCTTATATGTATTTCTGGTTATTATCAGTTGTTCCCGTACAGACATAACACTTGGTTGCCTTTTAGGATTGTTTTCTGGCTCGTCGATGTGGGTATTGCATTTGCGGCCAGTAGAGTCACGTTATGCGTCTCAAAAAAGCCCGTTAGGCGCTATGTTTCGTGCTTTTCTCCAGGGTTGGGTTGTCTGGCTGGATTTTTTAATCTTGGGAGTATCGCCGCACCATTGGCAAGATATTCCCAATGCGTTAGCGCAGATTCTCTTTCTGATTTTCTTTTACATGATCGATATTTGTTCGTGGGGCCAAAAGGGTCGGCGCAGAAAATTGGCGTTGGCGGAATTAAAAAAAATGTTTGGGGTGATTTGGGTACCCAAACCGATTCCTATATCGGAATGAAGTAGTGCTTCGAACAGATGCAACTTGCTTAAGGCTGAGCCCAGCTTGAAGTTAGAAAGCGAAGAGGCCAAGTAGGCTTTTTTTACTTGAAATAAAATTCCCCGTGAGCAGTTGGCGCGGGTGATTTTGTGTGTATTGTTTAAATTGATGACTAAGGATTGGGAATCAAAAATCGACAGTCTCGATGAACCACAAGCCGTTTTGGTTCGTCAATTGGCGGCAATACGTGTTATACGCCGCGAAATAAAGATCAAGGGATTTGTATATCTAGGCAGCGAGGATTTTTTGCTTCAGCACGGCGAATGGTTCACTGTGCGCCCGTGGAGTCATAGTGGGTGGGAAGGGCCACCAAAGGCGTGTTTTCAGCATTCATTATATTTAGCGAAATCAGAAAAGTTGAGTTATGTTGAAGGGATGGCGCTGCCTGATTGTTTTCCTATGGCTACTCATCACGCGTGGAATGCCGACCAGGCGGGAAACGTAATTGATGGTGTTTGGCGCAACGAGGGCACCGCCTATTTAGGAGTTCGCTTTCCTGTGCGGATGGCAAACAAAATTATTCGTACAGAGGCGGCAGTTTTAGATGATTACAAAAGCGGCTATGCCTTGTTCCGAAAGCCATGGATGCCGGAACAAATGTAGAGATTGTTCCTGTCAGTAGCGCGAGTCCAGATCCTGGACAAAAAAATAATGTACGCGCGTTTCAAAATGGGGTATACTTCGTTCTGCGGGAGGAGACTATGACCAAGCTGCACGAGTTGCTGGCGGTACAGGGAAACCTGAGCGGCCAAGCAACGAAGAAGCGCACGGACTTGAAGGCGACCTTTGAAAAGAAGCGTCACCTTTTTGAGGAAACGCGCAAGACCTTTACGCCTAACGACGAACTGGAAAAGCCGCAGGTTGAAGAGCAAAAGGATATTCAGTCTTCGGTGCATGGCGAGATCAATTGGATTAAGTCAGATTTGGCAAAAGCGTTGGATGTGGCTTACCAAGTGGACGTTGCCAATACCGAGGCCAAGGCCGACGTGGTAACGGAAGACGACGAAATTTTACTAAAGGCCATACCTGCAACTACTTTGCTGCAACTGGAAAAGCGCGTGGTGGAATGGAAGGATCTGATTCAATCCATTCCCACGCTTGACCCGGCAAAGGGCTTTAAGGAAGATGCCGCGCGGGGACGTGGTTATTACCAAGCTCGCGATGTGACGAAGCCGCGGACAAAAAAAGAACCCCAAGTAATTACTTTGGCGCCAGCGACAAAAGAGCATCCAGCCCAGACGCAGTTGATTTCGATCGACAAACCGATCGGCACGATTTTGGAACAGGAATGGAGTTCGCTCATTACGCCGGCCACCAAGGCGGATTTATTGGATCGGGTGGAAACCTTGCTGCGAGCAGTGGCCAAGGCGCGTTCCAAGGCCAATGACCATTCGATTGACGTAAGCGACAAGAAGATCGGTGCGAATTTGCTGGATTTTGTTTTCAAGCCGCTTGAAACAGCCGTTTAGTTTTCTTTTGCGGGCAAAAGATCACTCGCAGAAAACCAAGTTTGGGTAGGGCCGAAAGGCTCGATCCAGGCTCAGACTTAAACTTATTGTCAGATTCAACCCCGGCATCTGAAAGCCGGATGAGGCTTTTACCCAAAGGTTTATCGCAGCAAACGATAGCAAACTGGGCAGGACCAAATAAACGGAAGTCGCTGGTTCGAATCCAGCAGGCCGCCCCAAAAAACAATGCGGCCTTGGTTCAGCGGTAGAACGTCCGGATTAGGTTAATGGTGCTGAGCTGGTGCGCAAGGCGTCGCTGTACAAGTTATCGATTTAGCTCAGTTGGTAGAGCGTCTGACTTGTAATCAGAATGTCGTCGGTTCAAATCCGGCAATCGAGTCACGGGGCCGTCCGCGCGGTAGCGGGCGGCCCTTTTATTTGTGCGCAAAATTAGCAGTTTAAGATATAATTGCGCGCATGGAAGACAATCCCATAAAAATCGAGACAGACGATAAGTACGTATTGGACGAGCAGGGGAATCCCGTTCCAGAAAGGGATCTGCTCAAGTGGGCGGCATGGATGGAAGACGACAAGCACCGCCGTCTTTTGAAAACGGATTTAGGGCCACTAGGATGGGTTTCCACGATTTTTCTTGGGATAGATCACGATTTTCTTTCTATGTTGCGCAAGGAGCAACCGGAGCTAAGCGACGAGCAACCGCATTGGCCGATTTTGTGGGAAACGATGGTTTTTGGCGGCCCTTATGACGAAGAGCAGCGGCGGTATAGATCAAAAGAAGATGCGCTCGAAGGTCACGCGGAACTAGTTGCAATGTGCAAACGCGCGGGTAAAAAGGGGCGCATCTTTTATTGGTGGTTCGTTGAGTGGCTCAAGTATGGAGAGATTTGGTTTTTGTTTTTAAAGCGCGAAGCGCAAAAGGGTATCAAGCGTTTGCAAAATTCAAAAGGTTAAAATGCGGTGCATCGAGCAGATGCGACTGGGAAAGCAGGAGAGATGATCGATCATTTAACGGTAGTGGAAGGAACCACAGTTCAAGTGCATTTATCGTCAATTTCGTTGAAAGCGACGAAAGCCTTTACGCATGGCAGTATTGTTTTTGATATAAAAACAAAAACCGTAACATTTGGCAAGGTAGATCCGGTACCGATTCCAAAAGGACTTACGTTAAAAGAGGGGATTACGCTGCAATTTATTTTGGTGGCGCCAGATGGAAATTTGCGCAAGCAGAAGCGCGAAGGGGTTTTACGCTTCGACGAAAATCGTCCTGACATTTTCCGCATTGGTGGCCATGCGCAAACCGAACGCAGGTTTCCTGCGGAGGATGGTTGGACAAATATCGTTTACAAATACCGAGCGTACTTTACCCATCCTGGGCTAAAGACCGATGGCGAAATTCCAGTATGGTTAAAAGAGTCTGTAGCTCGCCAAAAAGAGTATTGGAATCACATGGCGTGGCTATGCCGCGAGGCGCGTCGGAAGTGTTCTCCTGAAGCGCCCGAACAGATTAAGGCGTTTGTGGAAAGCACTATTTTGCCTGCGATTGATCAGTTTAATGATTCCATGGGGAAATCCAAGGACAAGATGAAGCATCCGGCTAAACTAAAAGTTGATACGCCAGGCGTGGATGGATTATGGCATTTTATTGGCGAATTGCGGGTGCGTACAAAGAAGGAACTGCCAGTACCGGAAGGATTGCTGGATACGGTAGTGAAATTCGCTGAACAATTTCATCCCGATTACACGCCGCTAAACAAATTTATGGCCACGCTTCCAGAGACTATTGATCGCGAAGCAAAAGCCTTGAATTTGCGGCCATTTGAAAAGCGGCCGATAAGTACGGCATTTAAAGCTGTACTTGATCGGCGCAAAACCACAAAAGTATCTTGGACTGATGGATGGCCACGAATTCAATATCCCGACAGCCCTGGCGCGGGGGATTGGGGCATTCATTACTACTTTAATAAAGCCGGAGTTGAAACTCTGCTGCTTGAAACGCCAAAAGGCGTGCCAGGATTGGTTTTTGAACCGCCGGCACCAAAATCAAAATTACAAAAGCCAGACAGCTGCCATGGCCGCCGGCAATTGCGGGAAGTGGAAATCACACTACCCAGTGGCCAAAATAGCCAGTGGAGTTATCGTTTTGGTATTCTTCAGCATCGGCCTTTGCCGCCAAATTCCCATATAAAGGAATGGAAGCTAATTTACGATGACGGCGATACCCGGAAAAATTCCAAACTTTGGCTTTGCTTGGTGCTTGAAGTGCAGAATCCTGTTTTTATACCATCCGACTTAGTGGCTTCTTTAGACATTGGCTGGCGCAGAACAAGAAGTGGGCTGCGCTTTGGAACGCTCTATGAGCCGGCGACGAAGACTTTTCGTGAATTGACGATCGACTTTGGTCTTTCGCCGAGAAATGAAACGAAACGAATTCTATATTCCATAAATATGGGGCCGACGCACGATGAAAAACGGCAAATAAAGCTGATTCAACCTGGTTGGAAGGCTGGCGATCCTTACCTCAATGGTTTGGAAATCCGTAATTATTTGCAAATGCGTCGGGATCACGAAAAGGAAAACACCAAACTTTTAATGAGGCAGAGTGGCGGCGACCAGTTGCCGGATTGGTTCGATAAAGCTGGGCGGCGAGGAATGCTGCGACTGCAGGAGGAGATCCGTGCCGAAAAAACAGAAAAGGGAAAACTGGCCGAGTGGCAAATTTCGGTTTTGGAAATATTGGATCAGTGGCAAAAACGTGATGAAGAAATTGGACAGATGGCAGATAAATTTGGTAAGCGGCTAGTGAGGCGGTTAGCCGATGGTCAATCGGAAGTAGCGAACGATGTATGTCGCTATTTGCAATCTAAGGGGATCACGCGGCTAGTTGTCGAAAACAATTTTTTGGCGAAAATGTCACAGCATCATGACAATGAAGATCCGGTAAGTTTGAAGCGCTCGCAGAAATATCGCCAATTTGCCGCAGTGGGCAGGTTCGTTACGCTGCTTAAAAATGTAGCGGCAAAATACGCTATTATGATTAGCGTTCACGAAGCAAAAAACACAACGCGGATATGCCAATTCTGCAATCATCTGAATCCGGCGGTTGATAAGGAACAGTATCAATGCGAAAACTGCCATCGGTTAATCAAGCAGGATCAAAACGCAGCAGTAAATCTTTCGCGTTTTGAAGGCAATGAAGAACTGGCAGAAATGGCGCTTGAAGCAGGGCAAGTGGCCTAAATGGAATCGGAAGATCTTATTTTGATTTCTGCGCGTAGCAACGGGATTTAAGTGCATCGAAAAGATGCAACCTCGTTGCTGAAGTGAACCATAGGAAATCGTTTCGTAGCAGCGGGTTTTTAGTGCATCGCATAGATGCAACATTGGAGGTACAGATGGCCAACGGGAAGATATACGTAGCAGCGAGTTTTGAGTGCATCGGACAGATGCAACTAGCATATAGTAGTGTATTATTTGCGTCATGAGCACGTGGCAGCGGGTTTTTAGTGCATCGAGCAGATGCAACTCATTTGTTTCGTCGCTTCAGCTTTAGTGCTCGGGTAGCAGCGAGTTTTGAGTGCATCGAGCAGATGCAACATATCCATGGTCAACTCAAACAGGCTCCGCGTGAGTAGCAGCGGGTTTTTAGTGCATCGAATAGATGCAACGCGTGGAGCCGCACGACATTGTTAAACAGCGCAGCTTGCATCCTTGACTTTTTTCGGTCTGCCACCATGGTAGGAATCTCTGGGATGACTAGAAGCCGCTAATTCGGAAAAATATTTTGTGCCGCGTTCCTTTAATAATTTCCGGCCGGCGATCGCCGCAATCTTCGAATAAAATTCCGGATCGGCTTTCGTCAATTTTGGCGTGTTTGTTTGTTTGCTCATGCGCGCAGCTTAAGACAAAACGCAATTTGCGTCCAGCCAAATTTTTGTAACGCAAAATAGATTGAAATTTAGACTCCGTTCTAAACCTTTCTCGACTTATTCGGACCATAAAAAGAACAGCGATAAACTGAAAAAATACAGTCCAGAATCTGGACTGGTGCGAGGCGCCCCATGACGAATACCGAAGAGCAAACCAAAAGTATTGAGCAAGCGCTAGCGTTGATTGAAAAAAAATTTGGTAAAGGTTCCATTGTTCGGTTGGGCTCGAAAGAAGCATTGCTGCCGATCGATGTTGTGTCGACGGGCTCAGTTAGCCTTGATATGGCGTTGGGAGTTGGCGGCGTACCGCGTGGCCGTATCACGGAAATATTCGGCCCGGAATCTTCAGGAAAAACCACCATTGCATTGCAGATCATTGCTCAAGCGCAACGGGAAGGCGGCTTGGCGGCATTTGTTGATGCCGAACATGCGCTTGATCCCGGCTACGCCAGGAAGCTGGGCGTCGACATCGACAATCTGCTGGTTTCGCA
>Ga0187862_10002139_pt1 | contig 20315 bp, 19 predicted proteins | sample June2016WEW_10_1_FD_133003 | JGI IMG/M metagenome (GOLD analysis project Ga0187862, IMG submission 133003) | Peatland microbial communities from SPRUCE experiment site at the Marcell Experimental Forest, Minnesota, USA - June2016WEW_10_150 | ecosystem: Environmental > Terrestrial > Soil >...
CCGCGAACGTCCCGGGCAGGGCGGCAACGCCTAATGACTGGGGCATGAACGCGAATAAGCATGTAGTCTCTTGACCAGTAACATTTTCGGACGCGGGTTCGACTCCCGTCGCCTCCACCAATAACTCATTTATTATCAGTTACTTACTGACACATTTTAATTTCGTACAATAGCTTTCTGCGGAGACGCATTCTCCGCCAGGCTTCTCGCCGATTACGAACGAGTCCAACGACCGATGATTCCTGGCAGGAATGCTGGGGAGAAATGGAGTGATTGGGTTTTCGCGCTGCCGCGCAACGCTTATACCTATCGCAACCCACGCGCTGGGGATGCTGTACGGCCACGTCGTTTCTTCCTGCTCGTCGCCTTCTTGTTAGCGTTTTCGCGGAGGAAACGTGCCGCGGAACAGGCAATAAAGACCACAAACGCAAGCCACAGCAGGAGGAAAACAACTTCGAAGACCCGCTCGCCCTGATCGAAGAAGCGATCCCACGGAAATGTAAATACACCCGTGGCAAGGCAGTGAGATTGATCTCCGGACATCCCATTTGTGTAAACCGGGATGCGGGAGATGAGAATCCTATCTTGTGGATGTGAGGAACGTCTTTAGGATGCCCAAGGCTATCTTCCGGCTAATTTAGCTCTTCGGAATGTCCGGACGGTTCCACCATCCGCCGCCGAGAGCTTGAAATAACGCGGCAGTGTCGGCATACCGATTCGACTGCGCCTGCACAAGGTTAACCAGGGCTTGCTGATAGGCTTGTTCTGCGGTCAAGAGCGCGAGGTAGTTGGCGTAGCCGGATTCAAGCTGTTTTTTCGTCAGATCGAGGGTGATGCTAGCGGCATCTTTTGCGGCCGCCGCGGCCTTCAATGCATCGGCATCCTGTTGCAGCGCATTGAGCGTGTCTGCGACATTTTGAAAGGCGGTTAGGACGGTGCTGCGATACTGTTCGTCGGCCTGCGTATAAGCGGCTCGTGCGGCGCGCTCCCGATGCATGAGGGTACCGCCATCAAAGATGGGCTGCGTGACGCCTGCGGCTACATCCCAAAAGCCATTGCCTCCCGAAAACAACCGACCGAAGACCACCGCCATGCTGCCAGCATCCGCAGTGAGGGCAAAGCTGGGGAGCCGGTTGGCGCGTGCAATTCCAACTTGGGCGCTGGCTGAATGCAGGTTTTCCTCGGCCTGGCGCATGTCCGGGCGCTGCTCGACGAGTTGTGAAGGAAGGCTTACCGGCAGTTCCTGCGGGAGTTGCAAGCTCGACAGCTCAAACTTTTCGGCCAGGTCCTGGTTGGGAAATCCGCCCGCCAACACAGCCAGCAGATCCCGTTGTTGAGCCAACTGTTTCAGCAGCGGAGGCAAGGTAGCGGCCACTTGTGCGAGCTGAGATTCCTGTGCCGCGACATCAAGCTCGCTGGCATATCCCTTCGTATACTGATCCCGCAGGATCTTCAACATGTTGGTGTTGATGGTGATGAGTTCCTGGGTCGCTGCAATCTGTCCCCGCAAGGACGCTTCTTGAATGGCTCCGGCAGCCACGTTTGCGCTCAGGGTGATATGGGTTGCCGCCAGGGCAAAACGCGCTTGCTGTTCCTGCGCTTGCAACGACTCCACGGTTCTCCGGTTCAGACCGAACACGTCTGGCACAAAAGAAACGCTCACCTGCGGCGTGTAAAGGCTGTAGGTCAGGGCACTGGTGTTGGTTACCGGTGAAATATCTGCCGATGACTTGGCATGGGTCGCCGAAAAACCGCCGGTGACACTGGGATAGTAAGCGCCCCGCTGCGCCAGCATATTTTCTCGTGCAATTATCAGTGCCGCCTGCGCGGCCTTCAGGTCGGGATTGGCTTTGAGCGAGCGTTCAATCAAATCGTTGAGCGGCTTCGAGTGAAACAATGTCCACCACTCGCCTGGAATGTCGTGCCCTTCAACCAGGTGTTGCGCTTCTCCACCGGCGACGTTACTCGTGCTGCTCGTGGTCGAAATTGGCGCGGGGGTATAAGCAGAAACGTCCGGAGCAACGGGCTTCTTGAACCTGGGCCCAACCGCGCACCCTGCCGTGAGCAGCAGGGCTGAGGCCGCGATGAAGCTGGTGAGGCACGATTTGCGTTTGCGAATCATACGAATGAGTTCCTTAAGGCTTGCGGTGCATATCAGTTCCGTTGATTGCGCCGGTATTGCTGTTCCTGGAGTTTGCCGATCCACTAACGACCGCCGGGCTCGGTCCGCGACGGCGAACATTATCTGGTAATGGCTTGAGCGACGAGTTGAGCGATGCCACGCTGGGCGGAAGACTTGCCCGCCGAATGGGAAGACCAGAGCCGGTTGTTTCGTTCTGGATTAATCCGCCTTTTGCAGCGCCACCGGATCTAGACAAGGCCGGCTGACGAAGGCTGGCTGCGTTCCGAGGCAGCTGCCGTTTCCGGCTAGTCGGAAGCTGCTTAGAACGATTTGCCGCGATCAGGCCTGAACGGCTGTGCGGCTGATTCTTGTCAGAGGCGTGGTGCGGTGAGGCCGCATAAGCTGTCTTGTGCATTAACGCGGCACAACTCACCGTCAGAAGTAGAAACGGAAGGCAGGTGACCTTCATAGTAGATCCTCTGACTGCGTGTGCGGGCGCTCGTCACGGCCTAGAAATATCATTCTCAGCGCGGGCACAGCGAGAAGCAGCATGACGGGGCCGAGCAGCATGCCGCCCACGATCACAGTGGCGAGAGGACGCTGCACCTGGCTACCGATACCCGTGGAGATTGCCGCGGGAAAGAGGCCGATGCAGGCTGATAGTGACGTCATCAGTAGTGGGCGCATGCGGGTTGAGGCGGCGCGGTACATCGCATCCACCGGCGTCAGACCCTGAGATCGTTCATGGTTGTAGAAAGTAATCATCAGGATGCCGTCCATGACAGAGACGCCAAAGAGCGAGACGAAGCCGATGGCGGCGGAGATGCTGAAATTCTGACCGGAGAGATAGAGCGCGAGGATGCCGCCAACCACCGCGTCGGGAATGCCCGCGAGCGCCAGAATACTGTCGCGAAAGTTGTTGAACAAACTGTAAAGCGCCCCGGCGATCAGGATGAAGCTGATGGGCACGATGATCTCCAGGCGCTTCTTGGCTTCCTGAAGGTCACCGAACTCTCCGGCCCAAACCAACCGGTACCCAGATGGAAGTTGGACATTTCTCGAGATTTGCTGTTGCGCCTCCTCGACCGTGCCGCCAAGGTCGCGGCCGCGGACGCTGAACTTGACCGGGATGAAGCGCTGTACGCTCTCGTGATAAATCCAGGCGGCTCCTGTATCCAATGAGATGGTGGCGAGTTCGCTCAACGGTATGTAGGCGTTGGCGCCGCTGGCGGTGGTATAGGCAACTTTGATGGCGCGGATTTTGTCGATGGTGTCGCGGTATGCAGGGGTATAGCGGACAACCAGATCAAACTGCCTGTCACCCTCCAGGACTGACGTCGCCACAGCTCCGCCCATCGCCGCTTGAATCACTGAATTAACATCTCCGGAATTGAGCCCATAGCGGGCGGCCTTGGCGCGATCTACTTTGATGTTCAGGTTGGGCTGCCCCAATACCGGGAAGATGCCAAGGTCGGTAATGCCGCGAACCCCGTTCATTTGATCGCGGACTTTCTCGGCCAACTGCGTCAGCGTTTCGAGATTGGGGCCGACGATCTTGACCGAATTGACGCCTTTCACCCCCGAGATCCCTTCCTCGATGTTGTCCTCAATGTATTGGGAAAAATTGAAGACGATACCGGGCAACTCGTTGTCGAACTCCGCCTGCACTTGCTCGGTCAGTTTTTCCTTGGTCAAGCCGCGCGGCCACTCGTCAAGCGGCTTCAGCGGCGCGAACAATTCCACGTTCGAAAATGGGGAGGCATCGCTGCCGTCGTCGGGCCGGCCATGCTGAGAAACCACCGTAAGGACTTCAGGGTGCCGCAGGAGAATCTCGCGCATTTTTTTGGAAGCCGCTTCGCCGTCTTCTAGTGAGAGCGTGGTCGGCATGGAAGCGCGAATCCAAAAGTTGCCTTCTTCAAGATGGGGGAGGAACTCGCTGCCCAGCCGCGGAGCTATCAGGAAGAAGGTTCCCAGAGAAATAGCAAGTTCAATTCCAACTACCAGAGCGCGATGATTCAGCGAAAAACGCAGCGCGGGATTGTAGATGCGGTGCAGGAAGCGCACCACAATCGTTTCGGTTTCTTTCACTCGCTCAGGGAGAAGGAAGGACGCGATGACGGGCGTGACCGTGAACGTTGCAATTAAAGCCCCGGCCAGTGCGTAACCGTAAGTGCGCGCCATGGGACCAAATATCTGACCCTCGACACCTTGCATGGTGAACAGCGGCACGAAACCGGCCACGGTGATGAGCGCCGAGAACAGGACAGCCTTGTCCACCTGAAGTGCGCTGATGAGAATCAGCCGCAAACGATCCGTCCATCCGTGGCCTGGTGTTACAGCCTCTGGGGCGAGTCTCGTTGGGTCGGGTCCCCAATGGCCTTGCGTCAAACGTTGCAGCAGACCCTGTCGTTCTTCCTTGTTTCTCTGAAAATTCCGGAAGATGTTCTCGACCAGAATGACGGCCGAATCCACGATGATTCCGAAATCCACTGCGCCCACCGATAGCAGGTTCGCGCTTTCTCCCAAAATCACCAGCAGAATGGTGGCAAAGAAAAGCGCGAACGGGATGTTTAATCCGACGATGACCGCGCTGCGCAGATTACCGAGGAAAATCCACTGGATCAAGAAGACCAGCAGACATCCGAAGATCAGGTTGTGCAGAACGGTGTGCGTGGTCAGGGCGATCAGCGAGGAGCGGTCATAAAAGGGAACGACTTTGACTCCGGGCGGCAGGCTCCCGTCATGATTCAACTTCTCGATCGCCGATTCGACCTGTGGAATCATGTCGGCGGTCTTCTCCGTGCGCCGCTGCACCACGATCGCCCCAACCACATCGCTCTGGTTGTCCCGGCCTAGAATGCCGAGCCTCGGCCTGTAACCGACTGACACCTTGCCGACATCCTTCATCAATACGGGGACGCCGTTCTCCTGGGTCAGAACCACGTTCTCGATGTCGTCAACTTTATAACCCTGAGCCACGTCGTAGTTGCCGCCGTCATCAATCAGACCGACGCCGCGGATGTTGACGGACTGCTGGCCGATGCGAATTTCACGTCCACCTACGTTCACGTTCGCATTGCCCAGCGCGGTCAGGATTTGGGGAATGGTGACGCTGTAGGCTTCGAGCTTGTGCGGGTCGACCTCTACCTGAAATTCCTTTGTCGGACCGCCCCAACTGTTGACAGCTGCAATGCCAGGAATGGTCAACAACCGGCGGGCAACAATCCAATCTTGAACCGTGCGCAGATTCGTGATCCCGAAATGTTTTGGACCAACGACCTGATAACGATAGATTTCTCCGGTCGAGCTGTTGGCCTGGATGTTCGGAACCTGACCGCCCGGCAGGCTGACATTCTGCTGCATCGCAACCGACGCCTGGGCGTAGGCGAAGTTATAGTCAACGCCATATTTGAAGCTGACGCGCACAAAGGACAGGCCGTAAAACGAGGTGGAGCGGATGACGTCGATGCCGGGGGTGGTATAGAGCCCAATCTCTGTGGGAATCGTGTAGTACCGCTCCATATCCTCAGCGGAGAGGCCCGGCGCCTGCGAGGTGATTTCCAAGATGACCGGCGTGGGATTCGGATACGCCTCGATGTTGAGCATTTTGAAGGCAACCAGGCCGGCGCCCGCAAACAGCAGTAATCCCAGCACCACAATGGCGCGGCGGCTGAGGCAAAATGCGAGGAGAGATTTGAACATGATGGCTCGTCTTTACTGAAATAAAACGGCATTCAACTTAATCACTTGGTGGCGCCGACAGCATGTTGCTGAGAAACACGGCGTTGTCCGTGACCACCAGTTCTCCGCGCCGCAAGCCATCGAGAACTTGAACCCGGTCGTCGTTGCGCAGACCGATCTTGATGATTTTCTGTTCGAAACGGTGGCGATCGGTTGTCACCCAAGCGGTCATCGTGCCATCGGCTTCGCGGACCACGCCATTAGCTGGTATGGCGGTGGCTTCCACCGGATCTTGGACGCGAATGACGAAGTTGGCCAGCATCCCGGGCCGCAACTCATCGTGTGGGTCCGCAATTTCGGAACGGATGGTTACTCGATGAGTATTGGGATCAACCGTCTCGTAAATTTTGGAAACTTTGCCGTGAAACACGTGGTCGGGATAGGCGTTCACCTTCACTTGAACCGGCTGGCCCAGGTGAAACAACGGGATTTCTGTTTCGCTAACATTCGCCAGCATCCATTTAATCGCCACGTCGGCGACCGAGTAAGGCGCCGGTAGATTTCCTGGCTGCACCAGAAATCCGGGCTGCGCGACTTTGTAAGTGATCTTGCCGGTAATCGGACTCCGCACCACGAGGGCAGGATCGATCTTGCGCGAAGCGATCATTTGATCGATTTCAGCATTAGTCTTGCCAAAAACAAGAACGGCATCCCGCGCAGCTTTGAGAGCGCCCTCGGCGGTTTGCTGATCTGAGGTGGCTTGTTCCTTCTCGCGCTCAGCAATTCCACCAAGACCCTGCACGCGCACCAGTTCTTTGTTGGTCAAGTCGAACGTCGCGGCCGCGCCAATCAGGTTTGACTCAGCCTGGATGAGGTCAGGGCTTTTGATCGTATAGAGGGGCTGGTCCTTCTGAACCATGGCGCCTAGTTCCCCAAAGGTCTTGAGGATGGTGCCCTGATAAGCTGGGAAGACTTGAACCGAAAGGTCTTCGTCAAAATCAATATTGCCTACCGCATCCTTCTCAACAGGAAACTGGTAGCTTCCCACGGCCTCGATCTTGATCGAGTTCAGTTGGCTGGGTGAAAGGTCCAAGCTTGACACGCTCGATTTCGGAGCTGAGTCCTGCGGCGCTTTCGCGTTTGCCGCCTGACCGCGACTGCAGGCGGATTCCACAACTCCGGCTGCAATAATGATCGCGGTCGCCACAGACGCCACGACAAATCTCTTGCTGACCTGAACCGGATATTTCATCATTTCGTTCGACCTTCAAGCCTTCCAGACAAACCTCAGCCTCGAAGGATGCAGTGCTGGATGCATTGAAATGATTGTGTAAGACACTGATCGCGAAGGGAATCCTATCTTTGGTGCTCCAACACTACCTTTCGACCGCTCGGAGCCTATCTTTTGGCCAGTTCTTGACAATGCAGTTTCATGGTGCGCGAAGATAGCGCACCATTAGAATGGCGATGAAACAGCCACTGCCAATCTACGCACCGCCCGTGAAAGACCCTCTGTCCATCTACGCGTCGGCCAATCGCGCCAAGCTGATTGTTGTTGCTGGTCTCTTGATAGCAGCCATCGCGGTCGTTGACTGGGCGACGAAGCCCTACATCTCTTTGGGATTCCTTTACCTGTTCCCCATCATGATTCTGGGCGGGTTCTTGTCGAGGACTCAGCTTGTAGGGGTTGCGCTGGTTTGTGCCGTTCTACAGGAAGCGTTCAGCAATTTGCCGGAGAATGAAGCTGTGATCCGCTTGCTGTTCAGTTCGGCAGGCTTTGTCGGTACAGGATTGTTTATTTCGGAGATGATCCGCAATCGCCGAATTACGATGGCGCACGTCGAAGAACTCGAAGGGCAGATCAAGCTGCGCGAGGACGCCGAGGAGCAGTTGCGTTCTCTCGTTGAGAGCAGTCCAGCTGCAATCGTCACAATTGATGCAGCCGGCAGAGTTCTGTTGGCCAACGAAGCAGCTCAACACTTGCTCGCCTGCGAAGGGACGCCTTTGCAAGGCCAGGAAATCAATTCTTATCTCCCCGCTTTACGAACAGTCCTCAAGAACCAACAGCCGCGAGTATTTCGGACCACCCTACAGTGCACAGGGAAAAGGAGCGACGGCGAAGTCTTTCTGGCTGGTGTTTGGTTTTCGACCTACGGCACAATATCGGGGCCCCGCTTGGCGGCCATTATTGTGGACCTTTCTGAGGACCTTCGGAATCGCGAGGACCTCAGTCTAGACCACTTATTGAAGAACACGAGAATCCTGATGAGCGCAGTGGCCCATGAAATTCGGAACCTTTGCGGCGCTGTGCTTGTCGTGCATAAGAACCTCTCCCGAGTGAAGGAGCTTGAGTCGAACGAAGACTTCAAGGCCTTGGGAAACTTGATCCAGAGCCTCGAAAGAGTGTCTGCATTGGAATTGGGTTCCTCGGCATCTCAGAATGGTGAGGTCGTTGAGCTTACGTCGGTGCTGGACGAATTCCGGATATTGATCGAAACCACCTATCACGAATCCGAGATCGATATGCAGTGGGAAGTTCGAGAACCGTTGCCCCTGGTTTGGGCGGACCGGTACGGACTTATTCAGGTTTTCTTGAACCTGGCGAAGAATAGTCGCCGGGCCATGGCCTCTACTGGGACGAAGCGGCTTCGAATTACGGCGCAAGAGGAAAAAGGGTCGGTCGCAATCCGATTCGAAGACACAGGAACTGGCGTCGCTTCGCCGGAGAACCTTTTCCGGCCGTTCCAGCGTGGTGCCGAGTCCAGCGGTCTCGGCCTGTACGTTTCCCGCGCGATCATGCGCAGCTTTGGAGGCGAGCTTTCGTACGAGCCGAGGTCGGAAGGCTGCTGCTTCGCCGTCGTTTTACCGCTACGTGTCACACAAGCGGAGGTGGTGAATGCCTGAAACTGCGGCGAACCTAGTCCATCTCTTATTGTTAGACGATCACACCTTATTTCGAGAGAGTGCAAGCCGACTGCTCGCGGCGGAGTCGGGATTCGAGGTAACTGCTCACTGCGGGACAATTGGAGAGGCTCTGCAAATTCTGCGGCGCAAAGCGATTGACGTTGTGCTCCTTGATTTTGATCTCGGCGAGGGCGATGGCCGGAAGTTTCTGAGGTTGGCAAAGGATCAGGGATTTCAGGGAAAAGTTCTCGTTGTCACGGCAGGTGTGGATGCGGGCGTGGCTGCGGAGTTGATCCGGTCTGGGATTTCTGGGGTGTTTCTAAAACACGACTCTGCCGCATTGCTGGCAGAAGCAATTCGTGACGTGATGGCTGGCAAGGTGTGGTTGAACCAGGAGCAACTTCAGGTCGCCCTCAGAACTGAGGTCGGCCCCTCGCAGGACAATCGAACACGGCCATTCACAGAGCGGGAACAGCAGGTGCTTTCCTGTGTGTTCGAGGGGCTTGCGAATAAAGAGATTGCGGCGCGAATCGGAGTGTCGGAGAGCTCGGTCAAAGCTACACTTCAGCAACTCTTCTCCAAGACCGGCGTTCGGACGCGCAGTCAATTGGTACGCATCGTCTTAGAGCAGCATCGAGATCAGCTCTAGCACGGCAAGCCGCGAGAGGGTCGGACATGGCACACGGGAAGCCGCGACGACGCGCTTTACCACTGGTCCTGATCGCAACCGTTATCCTCGCGGCGACTACATACGGACACGATTCACCAGTTCCGCCCATCTCGGCAGATGAAGGTCAGCAGATCGGAAAGATCCTCACTGTACGAAAAGTTTTGGAAAATCGTTATTTTGTCAGCCGTTATCCCCAAATCCACTATTACCTGCTTTACTTTGCAGTGCGCACTTCCGACAAGACGTATTGCGCTGAGTACGAAACTCCTGTCCTTGACGAGATCGACGATCTGTTTTCTGCGAAGGACAAAGATGTCGAGTTCGTACTCAACGCCAAGAATCTCACGCTCAGAACCCCACGCGGCCGCAAAATCAAGGCGCACTTAGTGAAACAAGATCAGTGCTAACACAAAAAGGGTGTGTTCTTGCATCGCTGCGCAGTTCTGCGCGGAAAGTCTAGCGGCCACACGTCATCCATAACGAGAGTGGTACTGCGAAGTCGGCTTTGTTTCGGTCAACTTCCGGTTAGCCCCTCACTCCGGACACAATCCCCGAGACTGCCTCTGTTGCTCCGGTCCTTGCTTGTTTGTGTTAACTATGATTAACTATCTAGAATAATCACTGGTTAATATATTAAGCAAAAGGACATTGCCGGTCTTGGGGCAAATGAGTGGGGGGATTCATGGCGCGGGCGTTTCACGTTCCTCTTTTCGTCTTGACCGTGGTGTGCCTTCTCTCAGCGAAAGCACTGGCACAAGGCGAAACCACCAGCGCCATCATTGGCGAAGTTGGCGACGTATCTAGCGCGGTTGTGGCGGGTGCTCCCGTGACGATCACAAATCACGAGACCGGTCTGAAGCGTAGCGCTATGACCAATGACGCGGGCCGGTTCAATTTTCCGCAGTTAAAGCCGGGTACCTATTCGGTCACAGTGGAAGCGAGAGGCTTCGATCCGGGGCACAATGACAACGTCGTTGCGGGCCTAGGCCAGAAGCAGACCGTGGATTTCACGCTCAAGGTCGCCCGATCCAATGAAGCGGTTGAGGTCAGCAGCGAGGCTCCACTCATCAACCTGGAAAATGCAAACACATCCACGACCCTGAGTGCACCGGCACTGGAGGACCTGCCGAATCCGGGAGGCGACCTGACCTACCCTCTGCAGTTTGCGCCTGGAGCCCTGATCAATACAGCCGGCAGCTGCAACGACTTTGTCGGCGGCAGCAACGGATATGGCAACGTGGAATTCAACGGACTCCCCGCCCTCTCCAATGGCTACATCGTGGACGGGCTGGAAACGAACGACCCGCTCACCAATCTCAACAGCGGCCTTTCCACCAACCTCGTCCTGGGACTGAATTCGATTTCAGAGGTGACCGTCAACACTCTGTCCTATCCGTGGATCAAGGACCGTATGGAGCGTCCCAAGTCGACTACGTCACCAAGTCTGGCACCAATCAGTTTCACGGGAATCTTTATGAACTGTGGAATGGAGCGCTGCTTAATGCGGCGGATTACTTCACCAATGCGACGCCCGGGAATCACAAGCCGGGGGCAACTGTGAACCATTTTGGAGGCAGTGTGGGTGGGCCGATCGCGAGCAACAAGCTGTTTTTCTTTTTTGACAGTGAGTGGGTGCGGATCGCACTGCCCATTGTCACGCCGACGATCGTTCCCAGTGCGGCATTCCAACAATACGTCTTGAACCATCTTTCCATGGGGCAACCAACCGGCTGCGGGTCCAGCGGGCCAAATGAGAATTGTTTGTTCTATCAACGTATGTTTTCCCTCTACGGAAATACCAGCGGGACGGCGACCCAGGTGCTCTGGTGTCCTTTCAACTCGGACGGCACACCCCATATCGCACACATCCCGTTTGCCTTTAACCTCGGCCGCGAAGCGGCACAGGAGTTCCCGGTCAAGCGGCTTGTGCAGTAATTCCCTTGCGTAGTGTTGCGCATAGGCCGCCGCAATACGGTCGTAGTTCTCCCGAACGCATGCGGTGTCGTTTCCCATTCTTAGGTTCTTGACCCCGTGCCGCTCGTCTCCCAAACCGACGAAGTTGGGCGAAGGGTCCTTAATAACGTAGCGCCGTCGAAATTAGAACGTGCCCTTCTTTTCTCCAAGGTCCCAGAACCGGGAGACGAGTCCAGCTTCCCGGAAAATCTCTTGTGCTTCCGAGGTCGTCCATTTATGCCAGTCTACATCGTCATAGGTTCCATACCAGAGGCAGGCGAGCCGGGCTACTTGATGAAGCGGGACTACTTCTCCGTGCGGCAGATGGTGCCGATCACACCAATCGCGAGTTTTTTCCGGCGAGCGGAAAGGAAGAACCATCGAGCAATGTTGATGAACGTTCTGCCATGCGCTTGCCGGCGGGATTGCGAAATGTACCCAAACCTGTTCCGCACCGATGGGTTGACCGTCTGTGACCCGAATGATCAAGGTTTCGGATTCTGCTCCGAACCGGGTGTGGAATTGAGTCTCACCTCTAACCAAGGTAGCCACTCCAAGAGCGCACCAAATGCATGGAGCCCACCAACTCCCCTTCGGTCCTGTAATCCAGTGCATTGTTGGGGTCAGCGAGAACGGGTGGACGATCCACGGCTCGCAAATGTGGGGGTGCAGTACGATCCCATGGATTTCAGATAACTTTCGAAGAAGCTGTTCAATCTGAGTGCGGGGTATATCCAGCTTTCGCCCCAGCTCGGAGTTGTTCGGGCAGCTGCCGGTCTCGATAAGACTCCGAATCAACTCATGATGGAGGGCCGATAACGACGTTCCTTCAGGCGTCGGTTTCATAGAGAGGATTGTCAATGACGGATTCCTGGCTCGTCTTGTCGAATCCTGCTCTGTGGAACAAACTCCTCCAAGACGGAGTATAGGTAACTCACGGCTGGCTGACTTGCCGATCGAGGATTCGCTCTCGTCTGACGATGTGAGCCGTGCCCCGAATCGCAGTTCGTGTGACTTTCCCGTTCTCACATTCGACAATCGCCTCGATTAGGCTGGGAGCGCCCATCGCGTATCCCTGTGCGATTCGGAAGTGATAATGTCCAGTTCGAGACTTGTGATCGTAGGTCGCAAGATAGGCGCCCAGAGCCGCGGCGGCGACTCCCTTTGCCGCATCTTCGGGAAATCCCGCGCGCAGCGGAAACTGCCGCGCTTCGACATCGGCGCCTTCTTTGTTGGTGTGGCGCGTAAACACGTAGAGACCGGTTACCTCAAGCTCATCGCACAGGTGCCAGAGAGCCTCAAAGTCGGGGTTCATTGCATCGAGAACCTTCCAATCGTTAAGGGGCACCAGGAGCTTGGCTCGCGAAACCGATACGCATTGAATCGGACTGCCAGCCACAAAGAGATCGCTCGGAATCGCGAGAACTCGCGCAACTTGTTGTGGGGCTGCGGTCGGTCCGAACCAAGGTTGGTTCTGCTCTAAGGTCACTGCAATGCCATCCGCCCCCTCCTCCCAACTTATTTCGTATAGGCCAGATACGGTCTCGATCCACAGGCGCTTCTTTTTCGTTGACCGGTTGAAAAGAGCGACCGTAACGGCTGCAATCGTGGCGTGGCCCGAGATTCCCATCTCGTGGTCTGGAACGAAGTACCGGAGGCGGAGGTCGGCAGTTTTCGATTGAGGCTGTAGAATGAAAACCGTATCCAGTCCAAACCTGCGGGCGAGAGTTTGCATTTCGTTGTCCGACAATCGGTCGGCATATGGAACGATTGGACAAGCGTTGCCACCGTTTGCCCCCGCTCGAAACACCGAGGTGTGCACCACCTCAACGTTTCCGTCCTCCAACGGCGTTCTATCATTGACTTGGAGGTTTGTCATGTCTCTGAGGCCCCGATACATGCCCGCAGCTAGCAATAGGAAAAAGCGCCTATTCATGTGCTTTCGAGATTCAAAACCGGACCTGAAGATTATCTCCGCCGCTCATTTTCGTCTTGTTGAAACTTGCTCTCGCGGACGTACTGTCCCGGCGTGATCCCCAGAAATCTCTTGAAGCGGTGCGTAAGATGGCTTTGGTCTGCATAACCAACCGAAAGCGCGGCAGAGACGACCGTATGGCCCCGGTCCAGAAATTCGCGGGCCTTGCGAATCCGCACGGTTTCCAGATAGGCATGGGGTGGAAGGCCAGTCTCCCTCTCGAACGCCCGCGCAAAGTAATACGGGCTTAGCGAAACCAACGCCGCTAATTTCGAGAGGGAGACGTCATCCGCAAAATGTGCCTGTATGTATTCGCAAGCGGTTCTGACCGGGGGACGTTCTCTTCCAACAGGGCGAGGCATGATTCGGGGATCGGAGTGGCAGATAATGAGGCGTTCCAGGGCGGCGAGCAAGAGTGATTCACATTCGGCGGCAGAAGCCCTCAGCGCGAAGTGTTTGTGAAAATCTGTGAGCAAAATCGCCAATCGAGGGTCGTGCAACACGGACTCTTTGAAGAATATTGCATTCTTTGTGGTTCCGATATCGGCTGCAACGGTGGCGACATGCTCTGCCCGTGGGTATAGCACCCGATAAACGTAGCCGCTCGGTGTCGCAGGATCACCTGTGTGGGGCTCATCGGGATTGATCACAAACACCTGACCCGCAGAAGCTGCACGCTGAGCACCACGATACCAATAGGAGGCTGCGCCGGTCTCAACGAGCGCAACGACGAAATAATTATGTGCGTGACGAGCATATCGGTGTTCGATGAAACGCGCATGCAGGACGTCAAGGCCGTGCAGTTCATGGTCGTGATAATAGCGCGACCACTCGGTGCACCCGTCGCCGGTCTCGGTAGGCATAGGAAAAAGTCGGTCGAGTATATTGCTCAAGTCAACATTGGTCGAATTAAAGCTCAACTGGATGACCCGGTGATGGCTGGATTTGTAACACGACTAGATGAGATCAATGCACTGGCCGACCGCAGCCCCGGATTCGTGTGGAGGTTCCAGACCCCGGAAGGCAATGCGACCTATCTCCGCCCGTACGACGATGACCGCCTGCTCCTCAACATGTCGGTGTGGGAGACCCTGGAAGATCTCAAGCACTATGTTTACCGAACCGCGCATGCGGAACTGTTACGGCAGCGACAAGAGTGGTTCGAAAAGCTGGCTACTGTGTACGCGGCGCTCTGGTGGGTGCCGATAAATCACATTCCGGGCGTCGATGAAGCCAAGAAACGGCTGGCGCATCTTGATGCGCATGGCCCGACGCAATTCGCATTTACCTTCAAGGCTCCGTTTCCACCAGATGAGGAGTTTCAGCGTGGAATTGACTGGTCGTCCTTTCAGCCCTGTACTGCGAGTTAGTTGGCTCGCAAGTCGCTGCGATTGACCTATTTTTCCGATAGGTCTGTCGCACCGCCAGGTCTGGGCCGGCCTTAACGGTGGCGATCCAGACCGATTCTCTATCAGCGCGGCTAATCTAGTTAAATTCTGCGCGGCCCCGACTTCGAGATCGCCGACAGCAGATTCTTCCCCAGGGCAACCGAAGCGCTGATCACTCCGCCGTACAGTGCACCCACCACGCCCAGACTGGACACGTCCTGTCCCGTGAGGTATAGACCGCGAATCGGAGTTCTGGCCCCGAGCCTGCGAATGGCAAAACGCGCCGGAGTGGAGGCGAGGCCATAGATCTCCCCGTGGCCGTAGTTCATGAAATGGCGAGTGCTGACCGGCGTGGACAACTCGGTGCACGCGATGTTGCCGACAATAGCGGGTACCTGTCGCTCCAGTTCGGCACGCAGACGGGCCGATAACCGCTGCTTCAACCCGTCGTACTCATCTCCGCGCCGCTTCCAACGGGTCTCTCCCCACCGGGCAAATGCCTCGTAGGGAACCAGCGTGATGGCCTCGATCGTGCCTTTTCCCGGATGACGGCGCTGAAAGTCTGGGTCCTTGGCCGAAGGAAATGAGATATAGACGACTGGGAAAGGCGAATCAATGTCGCGCGCGAAACGCTCAACACTCGCGTCGTGATCAAACGTTGAATAGATCCAAAGATTGGTACCCTTCAACCCAAGCGCGGCAGCGCTCTGCGACAACCCGACATAAAGGCTGAGGTGGGCGGTTGAAGGTTGAAGCGTCCGCAGTTGGACACGCAACGAATCCAGAGCGGGCAGACCTGGCGGCAGCAACCGTTCGAAGGTATTGGCCGCACCCGCATCGCTGAACACCATCGGCGCGCGAAATTCGCGTCCATCGCTCATGCGAACGCCTGAGGCATTCGTGCCTTCCAGCAGTATGCCTTGCACCTCGGCGCTGGTAATCACGCTGCCGCCGCTGTGCTCGATCTGCGGCACCATGGCGGATGCGATCGCGCTCGCGCCTCCCACAGGATAACTGCCTCCCGCGAAATAATGCTCAGCGATGGTGGCGTGAACGGCAAAGCTGCTTTTTGCAGGTGGTAACCCATAGTCACCCCATTGCGCTGTAAGCACACCTATCAGTTCTCGATTTCTGGTAAGACTCTCTAAAACCTCGCGAGTGGTGCGCTTGGCCCAGCGCAGGTACGGAAGCCGCATCAGGCCGCCTACCAGCGCCGCCAGCGGCGCCGGAATCGCCTTCTCGGCATAATAAAGTCCGCTCGCACGATTGCACGCCTGAACCGCCGCAATATATCGGTCAATGGCTCTAGCTTCGTGGGGAAAAAATTGCTTCATCCCATCCCGAAAACGATCCAGTCCAGCGACAAGTTCGAAGACTTGGCCTTCGATTATGAACCGGTCGTAAGTCTCCGGCATGGCCTGCCAGCGCACTTGGCCCGCGGTAATGTGATCGAACGCGCGCCGCTCCCTTGAGCCCTCGTCCTGAACTTGGCCGATGTAGTGCAAGCCAACGTCCCACTCGTATCCGGGACGATGAAACGTATGCGTGAAACCGCCGGCCTCGTAGTGCCTCTCCAGCACCAGCACCCGTTTCCCTCCGTTCACCGCCAGCAATACCGCCGCCGTCAGTCCACCCATGCCAGAGCCGATCACGATCGCGTCCCATTGCTCCGCCAGCTTTGCCTGCTTATAAGGAGTTCCGGTGGCCATCGACTTCTCCCCCTTACGCAGGGCTTCCATCCTCTCTGCGTATGTTGACACTGACAACATCGTAAAATGCGGTGCTGCCAGACACACATTGACATCTCATTAAACGGGAGTGCTTCCCCGTGAATGACGCCGGGGGCGGGTCAGTTGCGTATCGTTTTCTGTCTGAGCGGCGTTGACAGAATTACCGATGTAGTAAGATCCCCGAACGGCGCTATTCGATCGAGCAACCTTTGCAATTCCTTAATGTCTGACACCGCGACTCTCAAGACAAAACAGTCTCCGCCGGTCGCACGGTGACATTCGAGCACTTCCGGGAAGGCACAGAGAGTACGTGTCGCCTTGTCGAGCCCATGGCCTGAAGCCTTGATTCTGACGATGGCTTCTACCCCCAGTCCTACGCGATCGAGTCCAATTTCGGCGCGATAGGCGCGGATGATTTTTCGCTCCTCAAGACGGCGAACGCGCTCTGTAGTAGCGGGTGGGGATAGGCCGATTTTGCGACCTAATGCGGCCATCGATAACCGTGCGTCTTCCTGAAGCGCAACGATGATCTTCCAGTCGAGGTCGTCAAGCAGACTTTCATTTCCGAATTTCATTTCGATATTCTACTTTCAATTTCGATACATAAAGCTGCTACGACCTTCAGTACACCATTTACATGGCCAGAACGTGCTTCTATTCTACGCCGTGGGACGAGGGTTTTCGGTTGGCACTTGCTGTTTGACTTGAGACGGGGGCATGCGATGCACGAAACGGCCGAACAGTATCGTAAGAGACTGGCAGGATACATAGAAGGTGAAGATCCTTTCCGCATTCAACGGGAGACGCCCGCCAAGCTGGCTCGCCTGATCGACGGTTTCTCCGTTGAACAGTTAGGACGACGTCCGGCTCCCGATAAGTGGTCGATCGTCGAGATTCTTGCTCATTTGGGAGAAGACGAACTTTCGAGTAGCTGGCGCTACCGGCAGATGATTGAACACGACGGCGTGACGCTCTACGGGTTTGATCAGGAGCTCTGGGCACGTTTAGGTAACTATGCAATGTGGAACGCGAGTGAAGCTCTGGAACTCTTCCGCTTATTGCGCGAGGCGAACCTGCGAATGCTACACACCCTGTCACCTGAGCAATGGGAGCGTTCAGGAAGCCATGTTGAGCGTGGGACGTTGACCGTGCGAGAACTTGCCCGCCACATGGCAGCACACGATATCAACCACACCAAGCAGATCGAAAACTTGCTCGGTGTTCAGAGGTAGCCATCGATGACAGCTTCCAAGAATACTGTTCTGGATCTGCAGGAAGTAGCACGGCTCCTGCAAAATACCACGATTGTGCTGCGGCAACGTGTGACAGCGTTGCCAGATCGCGCCGTTGCCTGGCATCCAGGCCCTGCAAAATGGTGCATAAAGGAGGTGATTGGACACCTGACCGAGGAGGACAAGCGAGATTTTGCCGGACGCATCGAAGCAATGCTGGATGAACTGGAGCCTTCTCTCAAGCTGAACGATCAAGAGGAAGTGGCTCGTGTACGCCACGACTGCGACAAGAATGTTCGCGATCTATTGGATGAGTTCGACACAGTACGGTGCAGCAGCATTTCCTTTGTGATGAAACTTGAAGTGACGGAACTCGACCGCGGCGGCGTACATCCGAAGATCGGGCGCATTCGCATTTGGGAGCTGTTACATGAGTGGATTTACCACGACCTGAACCACCTCCGGCAAATCGACGCTAACGTTCAGCGATTTCTCTGGGATCATTTGGGTAACATGCAGCGGTTTTACCCATCCTGAGGCATCCGGCGTTGGCCGACAGAAATCCTCTGGAACGTCGGTGAAGTTGGCTGCGCTTTCGGGTCGGTGCCGACAAACGACACTGCGGGGGGATCGGTCTATCCTCCGGCTTGCTCGAGACCTTACTTCTTGATCGGCGTTCTACGTTGTCGGGCGGGCCTGCGTTTGGGGCGCTGAACCGGCCCCAGGGCGTCGAGTACCACTGCCGCGTAGGAGGACCAGTCCGTAGGTAGCACGGCCGGCGCCTCGTGCGCCACCTGCAGAGACAGGGTTATGCCGCCGCGTACGGACCATGGCACCTTACCCAATCTGAAATGGTCCTTTGCTGACAGCCACAATCGCCTGGAGGAAGGCGGCTGGGCGCGGCAGACGACAGTCCGAGAAATGCCGGTCGCCACTACACTGGCGGAGTCAACATGCGTCTGAAAGCCGGTGCGATTCGAGAGATGCACTGGCATAAGGAGGCGGAGTGGGCGTTCATTCTTAAAGGTCGAGCGCGGGTCACATCCGTCGATCAAAATCTTTGCACCATCAGGATGATGCCGGCGAGGGTGACGGGCGGCTCATCCACTTCCTAGAACGACCAGTCGCCCAGCGAGAAACTGATCATCGTCACTTAACCTCCCACCCTATTTGAAAACGTCATCCAACCAGTCGAATATGATCTGGTGCTCAAGGCTCTCGTTGTTGACTCCGCAATGAGCCTCGCCGCCCTCCTTTGCCGTGATGATGCGCTGCGCCTTGGGACAGGTCAGCTTGTCGTAGAACTTCTGACCGTCAACCGCCAGTTGTCCCTCGCCTTGGCCGCCACTGTTGAAATACGGGCAGGTAATCTTGTCCTCCAATCCCGACAAGTTGTACTTGCCCAGCCCGTCAACGTACTCCGCGATCGTTCCGCCGCCCGCACCATGTCGATAACGTATGTCTCCCTGAGCGATAAATCTGCTCCCCACGGTCGACAGATCGATTGTGCTCTCAATATCTCTGGGCCAAGGCCGGTCCGCCGGTAACCCAATCGCTTCCAGAACCACATTCTGCCAGTTCCGCAATGTTGTACTCGCGATGCAGGCCTTGATCCGCTTCTCGAAAGCGGCCGCCCTCGGCGCAAAGTACCCCCCCAGGCTCCAGCCAGCTAAGGCAAGGCGTTTCGCGTCGACATCCGCGCGAGCGAGCACCCAGTCGCAAACGTATTTCAGTGGGACCTCCGTGTCCGGTCGGAAGAACAGCTCGGCACCGGGATTCGAATACATCGCACCGCGCTGCCCCGGAATCTCGAACAGCAAGGCGTTGTATCCGCGGCGAAGCGCCGCCGCGCCGCCACCCCAGAAATAGAGTTCCTCGCCCAAGGAGTCGGCGCCACCTAGGCTCATCAAGGTTGGTCGGGGCTTATTGCTCGCATCGGCCTTCAGGAAATAGCCGGGAAGCGACTTCCCGTTCTCATACGGAATACTGACGACCTCGAACGGGGGGTCCATCAGTTTTCCGGCTTGCATAAAGCAATCCCGTTGGCGCTCCCAACCCGCGCGACACTTGGGATCCGTTGTGCTTTGGTAAAAACCCACCTCGCGCCAGTACGACGACGCCCGCAGGAACGCCTCACGCGCACTCACCAGATGCCCGCCCGCAAACGATTTGCGCGCGATAGCCTCCACTCGCTCCGCGGTGACGCGCCATGCTTCCGTATAGCTATCTTCCTTTTCGTCCTCGATGCGAGAGGCAGTCTCGTAGCACTCGCCGATCTCAGCCCCGTCATACGTCGTGCACCCCATGGTTCGCACGAACTGGAAATCGAAGTTGCCCTTGAATCGCCTCGGCATCCCGGCAGTGGCGCCAAACATCAGAGCGGCGCTCTTTTGAGTGGCGGGGGCGGTCGATTTGTTGGAATTCGTATCTTGTATTCTTCCGCCATTAGCACTTTCCGATTCAGGAGTTGCAGTTGGATTTGTCTCCAATTCAGCCACGGGATTCATTTCATCTTCTCCTCGGCTTTTTTTTGTAAAGCTATGCCGCGCGCGGGTTGTCCGATTGGTGAAAACTACCTCGCTTCTACCTCGGAACTGTGGCACCGAGCTGACGAGTAAGCTGTCCTCTTTTGCTCAAAATGCACGAAACATTTCCTTTCC